>JGI24021J15306_10005564_pt1 | contig 14989 bp, 10 predicted proteins | sample Ectturendosymbi1_FD_15306 | JGI IMG/M metagenome (IMG submission 15306)
CGTAGAGGGTTTGAACACCTCTGTAGCTGAAGCGGCTGGCGAGTTATAACAAAAAAACTTTGAGCCACTATAGTGGCTCGCGCGGTCGTTAAAGGAGCGTGTGCTAAGAATGGCTGCGACCCTGCAAAACGCCTCGAAGATTATCTAACCACAATATTGCTATCACGACTTCGCAGAGCGTTATGTTGAACGCTGACTAACAAAACTTTATGGTTTCCGACTCCGTTGCGATCTCCTAAACATGCTTTAGTAGCTAAGAAGACGTGTTATTTGTTGCTTTTTTGTTTTTTGATTTCGCTTTTTCGTTATTGATTTTTGCTTATTACTTATTTATTTTGCTCAATGTTGTTGAGTTTTCTATGGTTTCAACGCAGTTTTGATATGTAACGGAAGGTTTTGGGATGGTTTTACTTCCGCTACTGCGACGAGCCCGTGACCAGTCATGACCATCCGCAGACCCACCGCGTGGCTGTGTCAATGTGCTCTTTGTGGGTTTTATTTAATTCTATTTAATCTTCATCCACTGAGCAGACTTCGTCGGCGAAATATATACTTTGCAAGACCTTTGTGCCTGATTCTTTTCTGGGAAAGGATTCCTTTCGATAGACCGTGTTTGTAAATTAGTATTATTTGTAGTTGATGAGTCGACGAGACGCTCTCAACGTCAGAAAAAATATCTGTATTTGAAATCCAGCAGATTACACAAAATTCTCCTGGCAAGCTAATGAGCAACGAAATTACACGAAATTCCGCAAATTCTCGCTAATAGGATAGGAACGAAGAAATTAAAGGTTGCGACATGAAGCGATCGTTGAAGACTGTCGTGTGAGGTTTGCAACAGTTCGAGATAAAAAGTCATCCCCAGCCGAAGAATCGCTATTAACCGACCAGCATAAAAAATATCACCTAAAAGCTTTGACTCAGCCATGCTAGCCAATGCTATGGCCGAAACAGAACATGCCGAATATAATAAAATTATGGATTGGAACCAACAAACGTATGGTGGGTTTATTCAAACCATTCATATTGTAGGTGCGGAAGATTTTGAGTGATTGTAACAAGAACGGCTTTAGACCAGTGGTCTTCAGCCTGGGGGGTGGTGCCCCCAGAACGGTCGTGAACCCTGTTTGCAGGGTCGCGAATAAATATTTTAGCTGTATTACATTTGCTTTATTCGAGGTTTAGATAGGGTTCGTTGGGATATAGTCGGTTGCTATAATGGGTCGTCAGGCGCGGATTTACCATTAGGCTAAAAAGGCTTAAGCCTAGGGTCCCAATTTCGTGGGGCGCCCAAAGTTTGGGAGTAAGGACAATTTCCAGCATTTGTATTTTTGTTTTGGTTCAACGCACGTTTTTTTACTATGCCGCTGACAAAAGACCTCTTTAGGCAGGGACGGATTTAGACAGCGTGGGGCCCTAGGTCATCTTAGATTTTGGGGCCCCGTGCAATTGTGACCTATTCGGCCGTTTGTTTGAAAAACGTGAAAGTGCGCCCCTCTAATGTGTAGTGCCGCCTCAGAAATCTATCTTTTGTTGTGCCGACTATGGTTCTACGATTTGGATCAGGGTTCTCCAAATACAGCCCGCGAAGAGATTTTGTCAATAATGAAAAAATAATACATTTACGAAGAATTTCTTGATGTGGCAAAATGTAACATATCCCGAAAAAATCACATTACGTAAGATGCCGGGCCCTCGGACTGTTGTGTAATAGCTTATGTGGCTGTCGGACAAATAAGTTTGGAGACCCTGATATAGAGCTTCAGCAAGCAATCTCTGTTTGCGTGAAATCTTGTTAAAACAACCAAACATAAGATCCAATACTGACAATATTGCTTTTCACCGGAGTTTCGTAGTGTCTGGTGGTCTTGTGTTGTTGCAAACATTTTGTCAGTGAAAAATTTTGTACATCAATTAAGTATCGCTTTTTTCTTTTTCATTCTTTTTTTGCAACTGTTTTCATACAGACGGCCTACATCTTGCTCACGCCTCATATGAAAAAGTTGCGCGGGGTTCCCAAAAACGCCGGGTCCGAGACCATGGCCTATGCGCAAATCCGTCACTTTCGATAGGCAGAAGAATGAGCACGAAAGATTGAAGTGAATGACATTGGGTATTCTCTTTTTATGGCGTCAAGAATTGGTTATTGTTACGTGTAAAGTTTGGAAGAAAACGCCTCAATCCATTTTTCAGATTACACGAAGCCAGTGAAGTACTCAATAACAAGGGTGTACGCAAGAGGTTGGGGTTAAAACCCGCCCTTGAGCTTGAAATTTTACAAAACGTTATTACCTGCGCAAAGAGATTAACTGTTTTCGCATACTTTGTGCTTGTTAATTTGTCGACTTAATGCAAATACCACGGAATAAATTTGCATGAAAATTTCAAGGAACATTGTAAATGGGCCAAAAAAGCAATAATTATGTTTTGGTGGGAATTCGGGCTATCGTCTGCGTCTAGAAACCACCTCACCACTTTTTGCAGATCCTCCATCCACTACGCATGTTTAAGATTGTGTTCCGCGATAGTACACTTTATCCAAAACAATTGTCTTTATTTCGTCTGCTGTGGCTGATCAGCGCAAGCGCTGACCGCATTGGCTACATTAGCAATTTCTGTAGCATGATAGAACTGTTCCACGAGCTCAAAAACAGCTTTTTTAACATAGAAGCATTCAGGCGTTTGATAATGTTTCAGCAGTAGAAAGTTAAACTAAACGTCTGCTGGACTTCCAGGCACGTAACCAGCTTGGGACACCAGGGGGGCGAAGAGTTTTCTAAGAGGGAGACAATTTTTTAACTATGTCCAGTAGTTTCAAAATACGTCCAACACATTTTTCCTGTGGGGGGAAAATTTTTCTAGGGAGGCTTCGCACCCCCTGGTTACGGGCCTGTGGACATCTATACATCACAAAAAACAAACGTTTACTTGCGTACTTTATGTGCATTCTCAATTCTTGTGTAGTTTGGCAAGATTTGATCTTGCAAACCAGGGTGTGCGCCAGCCAGTCCAGCCGCACACGTTCAGTGCTCAACTGCTCGTATCGAGACCTTAGCCCAGCCTGATATTGCAGTTGTAAATTGCTCTGACGTAGGATCAGTGTGTTTCACTCCCCTGTTTTAACGCGCAGCCTTATATTTTTGCAGTTATGAACTGCTGTGTCGTAGCGTTGAGTTTGTTTTTCTTCGACAGCCTAACTTGGAGCGCTGGTAGTTTATATTCAGCGCAATGACACATAAAATAAGGGGAGTGGATGTAGAAAAATATGCATACTATGTCAACAAACTTCGCCAAAACGTAGGTTTGGAAACATGGAAATGAGTCAAATTGTGACGTCACAAACAGCGCACACCAAATACAAATGACCACCATATGACCCTGAACAAACCCCCCAATGAAAATTTTCTGCGTACGCCACTGCTCAATAAATATGTAATGTGAGTGTGGTCAGTTAACTTCACCGGTGTCTTTTTCGTTAGTTTCATTGTGATTGTTTTTGTTCCTGATGTCGAGGGAATTCAGAATAAAGTAATATGCTTATCAATTGGAACAACTTGTTCAGTGAATGTAACGAGCACGTGTAGTGCTAAGTTGTATGTCATCAGTCGTCGCAAACCTTCCAGAAGGGCCCCCAATTTAAATAGCCTAGGGTCCCGAAAATGAAAATTCGCCTCTGTGGGTCGCGGTACAAAAAAGGTTGAATACCACTGCTTTAGACAGCATCCATTAGGTATTGCAAGAAGAAAACGAGAAGATTTCCTTCTTATGTGCAACTGTAGAGTGTACAAAGCAGAAGATTCGTGATCAGAACACAAATCAAAGATTTTGAGATGAGGATAACACTGGGAGGATTTTTTAATGTTTTGTGCACATGAGTTTACGCAGAGCAAAGAGTTTACCGGGTGACTTATATTGAAGAACTTAAATATTTTTTAAACATTAAACATTTGTTGTTCTTTCAGCCGTTTTAACATGCGATTTGCGAGTAGCGATTTACATTGCAAATCAATTTTCAAAGTTGTTCGTTAAATAGATTTTCAAAATATCCAGGTGTCTGTTTTAATTGTTACGTCAGAGATTAGTCACGCATTGGAAACAGAGCGTGTTAAGTTGATGCCGAAGAACGTCAAGTTGTCAGCGTTACTTAGTAAAAACTGAAATATTATATTTTTGGTTGTCAATACATTGATGAGACGCTCCAAACGCAAAAACGTTCAAATATTTGAACCTCATGTGTTTATACAAAATTCTCCACGCGCACCCAAACCACCAAAATCACGAGGCTCGTAGCAAATTGATCGAAAGGAGCATCTCCTCACAGAAACGAAGAAAAGGCTGCAAGAAGTACGGTGGTTGAGGAATGCCGAGCAGGACTTGCAGCACTTCATCAGTGCGACAAAGGTGTATCGTACAAGTACTTGAAATTAGGTGAAGAAGTAGAGCTTTTCCTCCTCTTCCTTGTCCTGGCCTTCTTTCTTCTTGCTTTCTTTTTGTTTCCGTTGGGGAGGGTCGGATCGGAATACGAGACGCTTTCCGACCTGTACACAGGAAAAACAACTGATGATATTATGGATTTGCAGTGATATACAAACAATGGTGCTGAAAGAACAGGGATGGTGGGAATGGTGGGGGTGGCAAAATGCTTGAACTCAAACTGAAACGCAAAAAAACAAACAGAAATTTCAAGAAAATTTAGCATCAATAATCAGTTTCGAGATGCTTTTTTGGTAGCCAACATCATCCTGTTAGCCATGAGGTAAACGGATGTGTGTTGTTTGTCTTTCAAAAAAATTTAACAATGTTGTTTTCTATGATGATGTGCCGAAGACTTCAGCATATTTTGATAAACCCAGGTTGAAACACAAAGCTTTAAGAAACGTAATGTGATTTTGATCACCAGGTTTATTATTCGGGTTGTAATTCATGCCTAAAAACACAGCGGTGGGGAAAAATGCAGAAGTTGAATGCCTACAATGTTTCTTTCTACAGACAAAACTATCGTTCGGAAACGTGACGTGTTTTTTTCATGTATCAATTTCAAAAAGTATGTACGAAGGTGCAATTGTACCTATACTGTCTCTTATACGGCAGAGTTTGTTTTTACACCACGTCACCGAACAGAGTGAAAAATCTTTTTCTGAAATTTTCCCTAAACAATCTAAACAAAAGTTTATAGATGTCAAGGAGCCTCAGATCTCTATACGAAATCTAAAAGACGTGGTCACGGTCGTCTATTTAAAGACAAATAAGTTACAATTGTACCTAGTCCGTTTATCAAGGGCTAATCACAACTCAAGCATGCTTTTGATGATTATCGTGACAATGTTGGGGAACTGCCACTGAAAGCCTGTTCGAGGCTACGTCCTCGTACGTCGTCGATATATTGCGGCCGTTTCACAACAGACCTGAACACACAACAGTGGTGTACGGATATGGAAATTTTGCAATCGGATTGGATCCGAAGTTTTTTCATAAACTCTATATCCAGGGGCGGAGCCAGACATTTTCATTTGGTGGGGCCACTGGAGGGGCCAGTTTTGCAACAAGGGGAGCTGTCAATGGTCTGTGTAGGATTTTCAGAAAGAGACCTAATTTTGGGGGAACCACTGGGGGGTCAGGCAAAATTTTGGGGGGGCAGTGCCCCCTAGGTCCGCCCCTGTCTATATCCAATCCGTATCCGAAAATTTAAAATTATTGACTCCGATATCCCATCCATATCCGAAACCGCTCACTCAGTTGCACATTAGCCAAAATATTTGGTAGTGTCTATTTTGCCTCGCGAAACAAAAGTTGTGGCTATTTTGCCTTTCGTTCGACACGACTGGTTGAAGTGGTCACGTGACAAGTATGATATTCACAAGGAAACATAGGTTAGGGTTTACTTGTAGATTTAGTTTAGTTTTCAGTTAACGCAAACAAACAAAAAGCCACTAACGTAGTTTGCCAGCACTGTAACCATGACAACACTTGTCGATTGGACTAAGCTGTTACAAATGTTGTTATCAAGTGAGAAGGCCATGCGCTTTGAACTTGTCATGTGATCATTCCATGCAATTGCGTTTGTTTAGGGTAAAAAAGTTCCAGCAGTGCTGTTGCCTCATGAGGTAAAATGGACACTGCCAACATACTTTGTCTTTAATGCCATGGCTACAACTGCCTACCAGTTGTTTTTTTTCTTCTGTACCTCAGTAATTTGTTTTTGTTCTTTTTTCTATACTTTGTCTAATCATATTATTAACCACACCGAATTCCTTCAATTAAATTTTATCCACTCATCTAAGTGCATGGGCATGCTCTTTCATCTGTACATTTTCTTCACCATGTTCTATGTTTGTTTGTTTTCCTAATTGTGCTTATTTCACTCAAAAGTTGTTTTACAACACTTCTCAACAACTGAAAAACAGGGTTGGTTGACTAGATGACCGCCGTGGTCCCTCACCAATCCTATATGACACAGCACCCCTCTTTGTTTACACTGATAAACCATTGCGTCATTGCATTTTCATTTGCTCTTATGTTCACTATTGTGGTTGGTTTGCTCAGTGCAGTGTTGCCACTCTGTTGTTACGGAAAAGTATTAGATTTCATGATAAAAAAAACACTAGATTCACAAAAAACACTACATTACAAAATCAAACTTACACACAGAAAATACCCAGAAAATGCGTTGCAATGCCAACCATAGACATTGTGCAACTCATTGTAAACCAGAGACAAAGAAAACGGGAGATAGCAGCAACGCTTGTGTTTGTTTGTACCGGTCACTGAAACTTTTAACAGACGACCAAGTGACTTCGCAGCGGTTTCACTCAAAACATACCATATTGTCTTCTGAAGTTTAGGTAGAATTTTTAGCAAATTACAATTGCACTAAATCAAAAGGTCTCAATTACAGTTAAAATTACACAAAATTGTGCAATTAATTACGTTCAGCTCACTCAAAAAAACACTAGATAGCCATAAAAAAACACTAGAACACTAAATGAAATGAAAAAAAGACTACTAGTGGAAAAACACTAGAAGTGGCACCACTGGCGCAGCGCAACGGCTTTTTGTAGTGGTCCTGTTTATTGGCTGAGTCAAATGAAACAACAAACCATTGTGCATTCTACCACAATGCGTTTATGAGAGATCTTGACAAGAAGAGCAGAATTATTTTTCTATATGGTAGCGCATGTTATAGTTGCGCACAATTCTCTTATGCTCTCTAACAGAGATGTTTAAATCAAATGACATTATGATAGCCTACAACTAGCCTACATTTGTGTACCTACTGGACTCCATGCAATGCCAACAGCTACTGTACGTTAATTTAACCATGACAGAACCATCACGGTAATATTATGCCCAATGAAATCATTTCTTATGACAGTGCAATGAATGTTCACCTCAATCCCTTTATCATTTGGAACTCCTACTCTTTCCAAACACTAACAGAACTTCCAGCACTGCAAGGCTTTGAGAATAAACAACTTTGCCACTTTTTGTTAAACGCAGCACTTCACAAGTTTTCGTTCTCAGTTGAGGTGTATTTCAAACTACAACAACTTGTCAAAGTGTCAATACGTTTTTACCATGTTTATTTAGTAATCTTATTTAGTTGTGAGGTAAGGCCGCTTTGAGTTAAACTAGTGAGCTATGCCGTTGAGAAAGAAACTGGCGTATTTGTTTCAAACTAGAAAAAAACTTTCATCACCACTAAAAAAGCCTTCAAAAAACTATACATGTTTTATTTCGAGACGTTTCGGATTATTCTTAATCCATCTTCAGTCAGAAAATCTTCATCCGAAACGTCTCGAAATAAAACATGTATAGTTTTTTGAAGGCTTTTTTAGTGTTGATGAAACTGCTAAGTCTATCCCAGTTTTATGCTCCATAGAAAAAAACTCTTTGTAATGCCTTAATGAACACCGACATTGTGCTATGATCCACTAATAAATATATTTCAAAAAAGAATGTCTCATCTGAATAACGACGGGCTGCTTCATAATAAAACTTTAGAATCAATCATGCTTATCTTCGCACAGTTCCAAACTACATGTTGCTTGAGAATTGAGATGTCTTCTCAGTCAGGAAGTTAGAATTTCGAGCGGCAGGGAACATTGCAGATAATCGAGAGAATTTAGACAAGTAGATTTTTAGTAATATGATTTCGAATTATCGTAATATTTCCTCATACAACCTTTATTCCATGTCGAGATTTTTTGCATGGTTACATTTTATTTCATTTGGACAATCCGGATCCGGCTGAAAGGAAAATGATATCCAATCCAAACCAAATCCAAAAAAATTCAAATATCCGGCCGGTTTGGACTCAAAAATCTGGATCCTGTACACCACTGACACACAACGGTATGAACGCCAACCAGAATCGACATAGCAGCAAGCAGTAATAGAACTTCCCGCTCCACCGCGTTCAAGCTGCTGACGTTTGGCTGCTATTGCCTTTTTAATAGCTACGTCTTTGGACTCCGAGCCCAAGCGAACGCAACGACAAAAAACTTTCAAAGTGGCATCAACTGACAGGAATTGTGAAATGTAGTGGAGATTTAGCAAGTGAGAAGCGAAGGTGGAGAATGTCCAGCCAGTACATTTTCAGCAGCAAAAATGGGTCTCAACAACAGAAAAATCAATACCACTTATGACCACCGAGTCAAGATCATGAAAATGTGTTCCGAGTCCAAAGCAATATTCTTCCTGGGTTTTCAACAACTGTACATCAGTGATTCATGTTATACTGATTCATGTGCTGATATACTGTGTGCGAATTCAACGTGTGTTGCATTTTTAAATATATTAGGTAGGCAATTTTAACGCAAAATAAACTCTGCTCATGTTCCTCCTCAAATCCAGCATCACACTTCACGTGGCAAAGCACTTAGCGTCAACAATACCGGGATTTTTCAGTCGTGCGTTGAAGTATTTCCAGGTTTTCATCTTACAGTCAGTGTTTACTCTAACGCCCTATTCATCACAGATTTGTAAAACTGAGGAACAAGCAGGAGCGACGCAGAATCAGCTGCGCCTTGTAACATTCCGCAATTGCGAAGTGCTGCATATTTTGCTTAGATGCAGTAAAACAATGAGAGCTTGCGATAATCAAATGTTGTGTGGAGGTATTGCATACCTTTGTTTATCGAAAAGTAGTTTCAGCGTGATGTGGCCAGCAAAGGTATGCAAGTTCTTGCGATGAAGCGGAAGAATCAAATTTCAGTACTACCAACACTACTGCATAATGAGTGTCAGCGAGAGGAATGAAGTAAGACGTCGGGTATGAGAACTACCTCCATAACGTTTTCCACAGCACGGTAAACGCTTTTAAGGAAACCTTTAGAACTTTCACTTCTTTTATATGTACATATTGTATCACTTTCTGTCTATGCGCAGTAGAATCATTGGCATGAAGAAATGCCCGGGATGCACTAGTAACGGATCCAGACCAGACGTTGGGGGGCAGTCAAACAGGGGGGTGCCAAAAGGTATTCACTCAGTTAAATACCCCAAGGTTGTCTGTGACAATCGTTGGGTACCACACAAAAGTGGTTACCTCTTGTACCCCAAGAAAGTGGCTAATTGTGTTGGTCGAACTATGCAATCTTTCTGAAAATAACCACAGTTTAAGCGCTTTAAATCATTATTTCAAAAACCGTTTGAAGTGAGTCGCAAAAGATGGGCCTCCATTTTTCGCAAGTTACACATAACTGAGAATACTGTTAAAGGCCTAAACAATCTCTAATATCTACAAAACGTATTTAAAAGATATAACCTGTACGTCTAAGCACGCTGCACGATAGTGTTTGACACAGTTTTGGCTATTCATAGATAAGAAAAACACCGTCTGAAACTTATTCTCGATCTGGATAGAAGTAGAATGTTTCTTCTTGCACTCAAGTCCCACGATAAGAGTCCAATAAATAGTCAAATGACGATTACGTTTCCAGACGAAGCTTGTGCAGCTACATGCAGTGGTGTAATTAGCGGGAGAGGAGCAAGGGTGTGAACCGCACTAAAACCGGGTCCCCACTTAGCTTATATTTCGGTATTCAGTATTCTTTTGGTTTTCAGTAGGTTGCTTTTTTGCGTTTTTCGGAATGTTTTCCTGCGATTTCGGGTTTTAGTATAGCCATCCACATCAGGTTTCACTATCATTTCTCAACGTTTTTTCCGAGTGTTGGTTGGTGGGCCCAATACGGTTGCCAATAGACCTTCAGCGAAATTTCCATCCCCCCTGGCTCAAATCTCTAGTTACGCCACTGATTACATGTACATGGAAAACATACTTCTTGCCAAAGCGACTTTTCAAAAACAAAACATGAATGAATGGCATTTGCTCTGACATTGCTCCCAGTTGAGGTAGCTGCGATGGCTATCGTCTATCGTGATAAACGAGCTCATAATTGCAAAATACTGAACCCAAAAGCATACAGTTCTAAAATACATTCAACGCCACTAATAAAGATAAATTTTTAATCAAGTGTGTAAAAGCGTTTCACGTATTTCGACATTGAACTGCTGATGTGAAAAAAAATATGAATTTCACTATTCGAAGTTATGAAAAAATGTTGTGATACTGTTTAACAGAAGTGGGAGCAGGCGGGCCGCCAAATTCACAATCAGTATCTCCAAACTCAAGCTTAAAGTCAACTTCCAGGTCATTATATACTACTACGAAGCACCCCTGGACAAGCTTATAGCCAACACCAAGTCTGTTGATCTGGCGATGGATCTGCCTTTATCCAAGCGAGCAAAAACTGGTGAGAATCAGCATATAGCCAATTTTAAACCACCAATCTCCACCAACACCACAGTCACCAATAAAAAAGCACAAATTTACACCAGAAGATTGCTTTGCTGCTAAAATTTACGTGATGTAAGCGGATTGATCTAACCCAGTAGTTCTCTAACTTTTTTCGTTGCGACGCCTTTGGAAAAGTTTGCTGGACTTGTGACTCACCAGCAACAAGATATTAATGAAAACATATAATAATTAAAGCTTTGTTTACTGATGAAACAACGAGTTCTTTTATAAGACTGAACAGATATTTCCTGTTACTGGCTCATTGAATAAAAGTGAATTGAGTTACTGTTGTGCAACGCACTTGGAAAACGACGCACCAGGGCGTCGCGACGCACAGTTCGAGAGCCATGTCGTTAGATTCTAACCAACAAGCTACACATTTTGCTGTCTATTAAAAATTACTATTAAAAGTTGCGACTGATTCTTCTCTTCTTTCACCTGTGACGTGAAGTTACATTTTGCTCTCTGTTGTAGATTTCGCTAACCATGCCAAAATTGTCTTTTCGTTGCCGGCGTGAGCTGTCACAGGTTTGAAATTGCAGAAAAAAGTAGGTGAGTGGGAGCGGAAGATGCCGTCGTGCCCCAAAATTTGGACCGCAAATATTGAACCGTTGACCAAATTGTCATGACCGCGTGAAACCAATTTAATTGTTTAATTTTAATTTTGGCGTCAGACTCATGATCCATATCACAAGTGAAACACAAAGCTGGTTAGTCGCAGCACAGTACAGTGCTATAGCTAAACGCAGACAACACAGGGAGGTGTCAAACACTGAAACAACACACCAACTATAACTGCATTCACCATGGGCGTCCTCAGAAAATTTTTCAAGGTGGGGGCAACGTCGAAAATTTGTATATGCTTTTCAGGCTGCTGACGATGCAATGCAAATGGACGTTCACAAAACGCATAACCCTTTCTACCACATTAGTCTGTACTGGTTGAACCTCAATTCTCAACCTTTTGTCGAAAATGTTTTCTACACTTCGGCTATCAGAAATGCTGTTTCTTTTTATAAGCTGCCCAATATCCATTTTTGAGCACGTGCTGCAAATAGTCATAATTTAAGAAAAATCAACTGTCAGAACAACACTTGCGGTGAAAAAAGAAAAATTTAAGCACTCTCGCAAAACTGCTTCAAGCGATGAGAAGCAGAAATATATGTTGACAAGACACGCCGGCCACGAAAAGACAAATTTGGCATGGTTAGCGAAATCTACAACAGACAGCAACTTGCTGGTGAATAAATCACTTCAAAAACAACAACAACAAAAAACAGATTAAACGCGATTTTTCATCACTAAACCTAGGCACCCAGCAGGGGCGCAATGGTGCAGCCAGCCGGAAAGTTTTGGGGGGCCAAAATGTTTGATATTAGGCGAATAACACTATTTTGTTTGGAAAAACGCCTCTCAAAACACAAAATGACTATGTTTTCTAAAAATTTGGGGGTGCCAAGGCCCCTTTAGCCCCCCTGCCTACGTCTATGCAGGGGCGTAACGAGGGGGGCAAGGGCAAGGGACGCAATACCCCGGGAGCCGAATCACTATGTCGCATTTGTTCCGAAAAGTACATTTGCTTCCGAAAGATGTCAGGTTCGAACATCGGGGCGCCAAACTTGCTTCTTGCCCAGAGCACCATCTCACCTCGTTATGCCCCTGACACCCAAGTCGACTAATAAAGCAGATCTGGGTGGAAAAAAACGCAATGGGGGGCCCTGGACTCATGCGGAAAAACACCTTCTACCGTAACTTGAAGGGAACTTTCGAAGATTTATTGCCGTGTTATTGTTACGCAGTAAAGACGAACAGTAGAACAATCCGCTAGCAAGGTTCGCAACCTGCCCCTGCAGGCGAAGGAGAGGGCACGAGCGAACTGCAATCTCATCATTGCATGGCACCAGAACAGTGAACCTGACTCTTGTGCAGTGTGATTGTCAGTGTGATATACCGGCAAATAAACTGTCATTGCAACAATTAAGTGAAGTACTCGGAAAATAGCTGCTCACTTCAGGTTTTAAAAAAAATTTTGGTTCTTAGCCCCAATTTCCAGGGGGGGGGAAATGCCCGTTTTTCCACCCCCCTGCGGACGCCCTTGGCATTCACTCATCATCAAATAGTAATCCAGCAGTGGAAAAAAAAAACTGAAGTCATTTTAGCATCAGGTTATCAACTAACAAGGGGATGCTAACAAAAGCGTGTAAATTGTTTTGGCCAAGGTTTCACCCAATTTTGCAAGTAATGTTTTTTGAGAAACAAAAATCATGAGGCACTACGAAGTACAAAAAACATTTACGTTGCAATGCAGAGGCAATGTTGTAGAAAACAGACACCAAGGTTACCATACCCCGCTTCTAATATTTGTATTTTTGTTAACCCGCTTCTAAAATTTGTATTTTTGTGACCACTACTCAATTGACAAGGAATTGTTGAACTATTTTACAGTTTTAGATAATTTATTTAAGTAATATGGACTGCTTGCATGAAGCTTCGCAACAGTCGCCGGCATTTAGAAAGTCGTAACACGGTTTCTAACGACCAACCAAATCGTAGTTTGTAGACCATTGAGAGATTTCTAGACACCAAACTTAAGATATCCTTTGGATAATAAATTTTAATAATCTCTGACGCATGTGTTACGGCAAGATTGTACGCAACTCGCACAGCAGGGTTGAGCAATTCCTTCTCTCAAGTCGCGTAATCACGGCATGCCTGCGGCTCCCGCACAGTTTAAGCCAGTGGTTTTCAACCTTTTCGCTGAAGGGAGCCATATCCAGATCTACGATTTTGTGAGAGAGTCGCACTAAAAAAATTTAAATGCAAATCAATTCACACGTTTTGTTTTATTGCAGAACGAAGTCTGTTACACAAAATATCAGAGGTTTTATTCATAGGCGTAGCCAAGGGCGCTTATGGGACCACCCCCCCTAATTTTTAGAACATATATTCGTTTTGTGCTTTGAGAGGCGGTATCCCAAACAAAATAGTGTTAACAGTTTCCACCCTCCCAATTTTTTGGTCCCCCCCAAATTGTTGGGCTGGCTACGCTATTGGTTTTATTGAAAGACTGCTGAGGGCCGCACAAAAGGTGCATGGGGGCCAAATGCGACTTTCAGAAATATGGTTTTAATTCGCTTGTCGTGCAGCATTTAAAGTGATTGTGGCGTCGTGTTTCAAACGTTGATTGTTGTAGCCAGTTCGGTGGTGGCGAAATCGGTTTTGAACCGATCCGACGTGTAGAACGATATTCAGACGGTGTTAAAAGTTTCTGTTGAGTGAGCGTTCTACGCATGAATGCATTTTTTTGGGTGAGAGTGCGCAGTGACCAGAGTAAGCTTGTTATGAGTGAACGCTAGTTTGGGCGCGAGTTGAACATTTCTGCTATAAAATTGATCGCGCCAGAGTTTTTTTGCATATTGTGTTACTTTCTGCAACAGAAGGTCTGCAGCATTGTCTTTAGCAAATCCTGTAGCCCTAATTATTGAGATTTCTGTGCTGCCTACACTGAATTATACTTATACAAAGCCAAAGATGCAAACATCAGCTTTTAAGAACTAGTATCGACCGTCTGTGACTATATGTTCGTAACAAATAACCAACTAATTTTCTGAACAAACGTAAAGAAATTCCGGTTAAAAGTGCTAGTTTTGGTATCGGCATCCTGTAATGTATGCTCTAGCAATTTTATGCTCATTCAAAAAAATTAAGCTCTAGCTGTAGGTGTAATGCCATTCCAGAATGGCTTCGGGTTTCAAACGTTGATTGTTGCGGCCAATTCGGTGGTGGCGAAATCGGTTTTTAACCCATCCGACCTGTAGAACGACCCGATCTATAGAACGATATTCAGACGGTGCTGAAAGTTTCTGTTGAGTGAGTATTCAATACATTCATCTGTTAGGCGCGAGTGCGCAGTTACCAGAGTGATCTTGTCATTGCACGCTGGTTTCAGCGCGAGTTGAGCATTTTTGAATGGCACTACATTCCGGAATAGCATTCGGAATGCAATGTCATTTCGATTGGTAACCCAGTAAGGCAAACCGCTAACCAAAGCAGTCGTACAGACAAGTATTAACAATCTGAATGTATTCAAAGCTTCCAGCTCATGCTAGCGCCACCGTCCACTCTGCTATCTAACGCAATGGACTTCGCTCGCATCAACGCACGCAGTTTTATGGCCTCAATGTCCTCTGA
>JGI24021J15306_10005566_pt1 | contig 14988 bp, 8 predicted proteins | sample Ectturendosymbi1_FD_15306 | JGI IMG/M metagenome (IMG submission 15306)
CACAGAAGAACATGGGGGGAGTACTGTAGAAAATTAGTACCATGCAGGTGTACGGCCACATTGCACAAAGCTCGTCGAATTACAGAAAGCCAAAGCGGCATCACACGCTGCGTGGAGCTCTGTCAAATGCGACAATGGCACAGATGTTATTGTCAAAGGGACTTGGCATGCCGACTAAACAGTCCCCCGAGTTGTGCACCTGAATGTTTGCATGCCGACTCGAATTCGGCCTGCAAAATTACAAGATACTTAACCCCGACTTCCATTTCTGCTGGAATTAAACCAAATAACACACAGCGGCGTAAAAGTAGCACTGGCGTAACGTTTAAAAGGGACACATTCCCGTTAAAAAATTTTCTATGTTGTAGAGCATGTAAGGGTTCGCGCCCCCCTAGAAATTTCTTGACGCCTTCCTGCGGGGGCGTGCCCCCCGGTTAAGAACCACTGTGATAAACCATACTGCTTTGATCAGGTTCGACTAAAAGCTGAAGTCGGATAGGATCTTTAAGAAATTTCGTCGATTTGCACTGAAATATTTCTTAGGCTTGCACACCGAAAGCTTAATTAACTGTAAATTGTTGGTGTAACTTTGGGAATCGGTGAGGGGGGCATTGTCCCATTGCCCCCCTGGCTAAGCGCCTTTTTCTGCGGCTGGATTTGTCAAATCTTAAACCTTGTAATGAAATTGTTTTTGGCCTGTATACGTACCTCAACACGAGCAAATTATTTTATGAACTGCTTGTCTTTTGCTGCTTATCTTGCTCTTAATTCTGCTCCTCATTTTGCCCATTCATTTGCTGCTGCTGTAGGGACACAAGTAAATATCGAAACTTTTAAGTAGAAAATATTTTTTGTACCATCCGTTTCAGTACTTCACTCGCTATAAATGCAGCATTCACTATGAAAATAACCGCGTGGCTCACGGCGGAAGCAAGGGAGATGTGCTCCGCCGACCGCAGACCACTCGTAACGCTCCCGAAAGGAGGGCAAAAATCAAACAGAACGAAATTCAACTCAACATGCCATAAATGAGTGGTAGTTAATTCCACTCTTACCATAGGCAGCGATTTTTGCTCTTGCAAGCGACCCTGGGCGAATCATTTGCCTGATCTACTTCTATGCCTTTGTACGTGACAGTTGCCGCAAACCACTCAATACAACAGTGGCTGGAGCAGTGTCTCGCGCGCTATGAGATTATCAACACTTGATTTACTTTAAAAGTTCGCTTTGTGTGAAAAACACATTCATCCTTTTTTTCTGGCCACCTGTCACCCCGTAAAAATTACCGAAGTGTGTTTCATTCTGTATAACTAGAATCCTATCGTTTTTTTCCTCGTCAAAGCTGCAAGGAAACCTTTCTCAACCGTTAACTGCACTAACAATTTAGAACACTTACACTGTCAGTTTTATAAGCCATGTGCATTAGCAACTCTACAAAAGTTTATTTACGTGACATTTCAACGCAGGAAAGGTTGAAAAACACCATAAATATAAATGCTTACGCTTTGCGCTAAAAAAGAGGATGAGGAACGTTGTATTGGCGCATATCGCTGTGGTTACCATAGTGGAAGTATTTTGTTGTGGAGAATTTTAACGAAAATTGACGACAAAAGCGACGAAATTTTGGTGCCACATAAAAAAGTAATGTAATTTTCCTCAAAAACTGGAAGCCACCTCCCTCATATGTACACCAAGAATTTTACTTAAACTTTAGCTCAGCGCTGAGCATACCGATTTCGTCATACATTTGTGTAGCATCAGTAACAGAGCGAAAATATAACTTGCTTCGTTTTGCATTGCTGCCTTTTTTAAAAACGCCACGTTCTGTTCTGAAATACTTTCATTTGTTTTCTTTCTTAGATGCTGACTCATTTGCGATTCAATTGACGCAAAGTGGGACTTTCCAATTGATAACGAAAGTTCGTTGGTTGCACAACGACGTATAGGTAAGGAAAGTACGTTGAAGTGATATGTTTTGTTGCGCAAAATAGAAGTTGATTTCACAAACCCAGAAGTGAAATTTCTGAAGAGTAGTCAATATCGAACATGACCGATCTTGCGTAAAATTTACAACTGTTAAGGAGTAAGCCATCCATTTCTTCGAAGAGACAACTGCGCGCTTGAAAGAACAGTCTGGTGTGATCAATGTTCTTGTGAACAGCGTATCAATCCAGCAGGAAGACTTATATCTATGTGGAAACAGGCCATTTCTTTTTTGTGGAAACACGATAAAAAAAACGTTTGAACTATTTACAGTATGCTGAAAAAAGTTCGCTGCCATACAACACATATGGCAGTGGTTATCTACAATAGCAAAGAACAGAGTTACTAAATATGCCTATCACTTGATTCAGTGCTGAAAAGAAACAAGGAAGGAAATAATATTAAACGCAGCTTGAAATGCAGTGACGTAATATACTTTTGAAGCGTCGGCAATATGTTGTTTGCGTATTTCCATTCACACAGATCTTGTATGGGGCTCTTCCACGCGGTCATGCCTGCAAAAAGCTACTTTTAATTGCAGATCTCAAATTTTGTGAAAAAACAAAGGCAAAAGACTCAAGTGGAGTAATAAAGATGGATGCCTTTCAGCTACTTTCATGATCTTGCCAAAAATAGTTACACATGCATGAAAAATATCACCACCAAAACACGTCAGCGTTACCCTATCAACCCTGATCTGAAATTTTGCAAATATTGCCTTATTCGCATCTGACATAATGTGAGAATCCAAGAATAAGGGGTCATTCATTACTGACTGGGCGCCTTGGCATTTTGAGGGTATTTGCGTTAAATTACCTTCTGGATCCGCCATTAGGGGAAATCCGCGAATCTCATGTTTTATCAAATTTTTAAGACCGCTATCGTTCACTTTCAGCTGTGTTCAGTGTTTATTTGCGCAAGAGTTAGACCTGAGTACTGTTAACTTTCCTATATGGAAATGGGTAGGAAACCATATATCGGGCAAAGCTTTGGGTTTACCAGTAGTGGTCGATAGTCACCAAACATTTAGCTTGGCCTCCATGTGTATCCAAAAGTTATTGTTTGAGGTCAGGAGAATTTGTTCTTTGCATTGCTTTTAAAAATACAATTGGTAACCACAGGAACATATATGTCATATTTCCCTCGTATGAAAATGTCNGGCTCCACCTGGTGCCAGAAAATTTGTGTTCACCCANTGTCTTTCGATAGATTGTGAATGGACCCATTTTTCGTAGAGCTTCAAGATCGAGAATNTTACATCTTGGCTTGTCATAATCTGCAAGACGTGTAATCCTCATAATTTCTGAAAAAACAATTCGGCTGAGGGACAAAAAATAACTTGATGGGAGACCCTTTTCCATCATTGAAAATACCTGAAGAATGCCTGTTCTAGAGAATAAATCATATTAATAAAAATGCCCATGTCTGCTGAAATAGCTTTTTTCACATTAAGAATTTCTTTGGTGCCTAAAGTTAGTCCCTGATCTTTTTGCGGAAATGCTTGTATTTCCAACTGTTTCATGCAGTACTTTGAATGCATTAGGCAAGCAAGCACGAGAAATCACTGCTGGCATCAACATACCGTGCCATTTCGAGCAACACTGTTTAAATTAGAGTTTTTGATTCTTGGGTTAACCTGATGCTAAATCTGTGATCTGTAGATTAAATTCCGCGCTTCGTCGGGTATCCTTACGTCATTTTCAGAAAAGGATATTTTTTGTTGCAAAACGTTCCGCTCTGTGAACTCACAGTATGGGTGACGCAGCGATGAGGCTTGAATGTTTATTTTCGGGCAGCAACAGAGCTAGGTCAAAGTGTACCCAAAAAAGTTATCAAGTAGCAAATTTTAAGCAACGTAAGCACCTTTAATAAAATTAATCTTTGATTGGGAGTTAGAAGTGTTATTTTTATGTAGTTTTCTGCTTCTCTCAAGAGTTCAAGCTACCCCATACTTCCCTCGTTCGGACGTTCTAGCATAAAAATGCGTCGTACCGTATCAAAAGCGTCTTGGTTCTGTTGTTGCGCTATTTTAAAATACNGGTGAACTTGGATACANTCAGNAATGTATCGGNCAGCTGTAGAGACGAAGAAGAAGCTTAAACATTAGGCTTTCTATGATTTTTACAAGAAAATATGTATGTCAACTAATCTGNACAGGCCCAAACTAATCACCCGAAACTGCTGTTCCGAAGTTCCCCAAACCTCATCGCTATGACCCGTTGATTTCTCAGTGCAGTGAATAAACTAACCTTTCTCGACCAAATGTCGAAATTTGTTTTTCTTCACACTATTGACACAAGTAGTGACAAAAAGTTCGCTGCCATTAGTTTTGTTTTTGCAAGAGCACCAACAACCCAGTAGAGCAAGTTACTAAAGCCGGGATAAAAAGCAAAGATCTAGTGAGCCTGACGATGCTTTTGTCGATTTACACCTGTAGCAGCTACGCTAATGCTTTCAAAAAACTCCATGTTTGACCTCAGTTTGCCGTTAGACAAAGGTTTCAAATTTAAACTTTTAAAGGTTCTCAACGCAGGGGGTTATTAGTCTTTTAAACAATCAGTGCAAAACTACGTTCTGTTGCAGAGCTCGCACTAAAGTTAGTTCGATTATGCGATGGGAAGAAATATCCTAAATATGCCGTGAAGAAACATAGATCGCTAAGGGCCACAGATTTAGAAACATTGGTCAATGTCTTCTACTGCATATCTGATGAGAAAAGAATTGGATCCTTTATACTCCACCTTCCTCATTGACACCAGCTGGTGTTTTGAATAGTCTAGTTCAGGGGTTCCCAAACTTTCTCTGGCCATGTACCCCATCAGCATTTCGATAAATGAGCACCCTTATAATTTATCATGACGCAGAGGCTGAGGAAAATAACAAAAATATATTTACCAATAAGCATATAACGATTTTCGAAAACAGTATTCATTTATATAAACATACTTTTCCTTGCTGTTGATAACCTTAAATGTACTCCTTCAGATAGGCAGATGTACTCCTAGGGGTACATGTTCCCTAGTTTGGGAACCCCTAGTCTAGTTTTTTAACTAAGATGCATTTTGATTATTTTGGTGGTGTATAAGTTTTTAAACATATAGGTTTTAAACGCCATCTTCGATATCGATGCCTCGTCAGCTTATGACCCCTTCTGGTTGCGCACTTGAACCGAACTAAAATACACAGTACTTATTTTTATTCACCAAATGATATCTTAAAAACAATGAGACTATTGCACAAGGTGATAAACATATTCTTGACAACGTACCTCCGCCACTTTACGGATGCCGCGTATTTCTTGCTCTCCGGGATACAATTTGAAAGGTTGAACCTGGTACATTGCTTTGACTGAACACATCGTTTGGATTCAGGTCTAGCAGCGTGACCAGTCTGCTCATTTTATCTGCGAAGATTTGTGCGGTTATGAAACCATGTTTCATGTGTTTATTGGTCTCCTTAACTACATATTATTTGCATAAAAGAAGACGTTTTGCAAAGCTGTGGACAAGTCTTCGAACGGAAACGAGCTTACATTTAAGAATAACAGATCGACTCTGATTTCTTCACCACTGAAGAATCAAGATTTTAATTCGATTGTTTTTCAAGCTAATCAACTGAGATTGAAAACTCTAGCCAAAGCTTTTTTCTTACCAGAGACTTTTTCGAATACCTTTTATTCGCAGTGTTAGTTCATTTTTAAAGCCCTGTGCGTTATTTTCTTTGGAAACTGAACCATTGCCAGCACGGAGTTTTTGATGTGGTTCAACCGTTCTCACTTCACAATAGCGTGTCATTTTTTATCATTAGCAGCCACCCGCCGGTGGTTACGTTTTCCACGCGTTTTAGTCTATCCGGTGCTGCGACAAATTTGGCAGCTTATCGGTTTCGAGGTTACATATATGACGTAGATTTCAAGTAGAAAATAAACACGGAAAAACTCAAAACCATGAACTGTTCTTTGCAGGTGTTTTAAACGTGTTCTATAAAAATAAGTAAGTTTGAAGGTCTTAATTCTCAGACTCAGCTTCAATCACAGCGCGAGGTGTTTTTCTATTCATATCAAACCCAAGCAAACAGTTCATGACCAAACTTTTCATGAAGCGTAGAAGTGCAGAAAGCAAATTCTGTTTCATGCTGAGTTTTTGAATGTACTGCGCCCAGTAACGTTTCACATACCTTGGACAATTTTNCTTGCAATTTTTTGGGCAATCTTTGTTATGATGGCCTTCTCAGCAGCTAAAACCTGAAAAGCAAAATAAAATGAAAATGTGAAGCCGGCATAGTAGTATTCAACAGGTATTTACAAAGATGCCGCAGTCGAATCAGTCACGTCTTGTAAATATGTGAAATCGATTTCCTAGTCAAACAATTTGCTTATTGATTTGACTGCGTCACCTTAGTGGAGGCAAGCCTATTTTTTTGAAATGTGGGTATGTGCAAGTCCGAATCATCGCAAAGGTATGAAAGCATAGCATGGCAGGCAGATTCCTCGAAAGCTCACAGCAAACCTACAGTAGCGTCCCCAATTCTCAGCATAACAGCATGTGCTTTTTGTGAACAATGCGCAAATAAAACTCACTTGTTCGCAGTCGCCAAGATCACGTGAACACAACATTCTAAATTTGCAGTCAGACAATTCACTATGAAGTTTGAGCGTAGCTAAGCACCCCATATTGAAGTTCAATTTCCCCATCTGTCAGTATATGCACACATGGTTAACAGTTGCTACATATTTAGTAAGCCCTGATAAGATTGGATTCGATTTTTGAGACACTACGCCCAGCGAGAGACTCTGGATGATGACCAGATTGTTTGCAGTTCAGGCCAACGTCTCAACATCAGTTAAAACCCCTTCACGCTCAACATTTCACAACCAGGCTTGAAAAACGTGCAATGCACTGATGGCCTATTGCGAGTAGTTTTGTTTGTTTGATATCAATGACGATAGTTTGGTTTTGAGTTAAATGCACTTTCAAATATCTTCCCTTCCAAGAAGTTAATGTTCTTTAGTTGGAGTCAATGTTGCAGATGAAGGTAATATTGTTCGCTTGATGAAAACGTTTAGTCAGAAAATGTACCTGCGAGCAATACTTTTGAAAATGTTGGTCAAAAGCGGTGTGTTTTGTTACAAGCTCAACCGTTATCTCCACGTGGTACTGGTGGTAGCCATGTGGAAATAAGCCTACGGTCGACCACAACGAGTTGAGGAATGCAAAATTTCTTTGCAACATTAGCTTGCTTGAAATTTATTTTCCTCGAAAAGTTCTTTGAAATTTCATTTGGCTACTAACATTAAAAAACAGCGATATCCGGAAAAATAAGTGAAACCCTGCTTTCACAATTATGGCTTTTGCTCTACCAAGGTGCAAATGCACAATTATTTGGGCTCAAAGTTTATGCAATAAACATGTTTTCAATCGTGGTGTTGGCTTTATTGTGTCGTCTGGCCAGAATGGACTGTCTGTTGCTTTTCAATACGTCATTATCAGAAGATCATCCTGGGCAGGAAAGTTTTATAATCGCTTGTCAATCTTTTACGTCGATTACAAAGCTTGTACAAAAGTGAGGAATAAACAAAAGTTGCAGGAATTTTTTCGTTGCTCCATCTGTTGGAAGGCAAGCGTTTGATAGCACATTACTGAACCAAAATTAAAGCAAAGAAATGCTGAGATTACGTCTGGATGCTTCATGGTGGGTAGACATCCACATGTCGCGCTGGCATCTGACAGAAGGTGAGAGTGAGTGGAACACTGAAAGAGACAAAAAACAACTTGTATAGATGCTCAGCAACGCCCAGAATCTTAAGGTTAAGAAATACCTGATAGCAAAATACACGCGGTAACTAACTCTAAACGTGTCAAACTGTGCAAGGTAAAGAAGTAAAAAAGCGAATAAACTAGTCACACTATTATACCTATAGCACAAAAGAGAAACGAGATTAGGCACACTTTATTATCGTTTGAGGAACATATTTACACAAACCTCAGTCATTAAGTTTAAATACACGATCTTAGGAATTTTTGTTCCCGTTCTGATGAATGACTAAGTCTCAGAAGTGACATTAACAGAGTGCCCTTCTCTAACGTTTTCGTCTTCATTCTAGCTTCTCGCCAGAAAATTATTCCCTGCTTTGCTCTCTGTTCTGCTTGCATTGACCTTAGCATCCAAGCGTGAAGCGTAATATACGCAAACCCTTCTGATTGCCACCAAAAAGTTTATTCACTAGTAAATGGTTTTCCGGAACCAACCAGTAAGTATGCACACATTTCATTGCAAGAACTGTAGAATGCTGAAAATTTTTAATTTGTGTTTCGTAGATTTTCAACACGCTACGTGCCTTCATCAACCAGAGTAGTCATCTGCGATTTTGTCCATTTTCTTGCCCCTGAGCATTGCTTACCACCTTTCGTTCCTGTTTCAAGCTATTTGTTTTCGGGGCATCCTCTGTTTCTCACCTTAAGTCCAGGTATCTCACAGCATTCCTCTGCGTCACCCGCTTGGCATTTGATGAAGAAATCTTGAACATCAACGGCAACACTTCCCGAGGGAGATGTTATGAAAGAAACTTGAGAATCACTGAAATTCGTTTTCCTTTCGCTGAACTCCAATTGAGATGAGACTTGTTGGCAATCGATCATAGCAGTCACCTGACCGGAAAACAATTTGTGATATGCTTAACGTTAACAACCGTATAAGTTTCGGTGCAATCAGGCAACGTGCACGGATTTCATGCATTTTAAACGAGCTTATTTAGTCGTAAGCAACAGTGCATCGATGGCACTAACGAAACACACGAGGTTTTCTATTGGGGTGGAAACAAGGCTGAGAGCGTGTACTTACGGAATCGCTGTCAAAGATGAGTTCCAGCTTGTGAAAACGTCTATCAAAGAGCTCGGCCACAAGTGGACCACGCAGAGTAGACTTCACTGTCCTGCCGGAGCGCGTCACCATCATCGATTTTTGAGGTCCCTACGCAAAAATTTTGGTCTAAATTTTGAACTAAATATCTTAACAGTTGTGCGACTTGACTGCCTTGCCAGCAAGATGACAAACATGGCCCAAATACGCCTTCGAACACTTGTTTGCCGAAAGAAGANCAGCATTATAAAGAGTATGAAAAAATGCAAAAAATCAGTTTCCAACACAAGTGAACGCCGCGAGGTGTAGAATTTTTGACGGATTGACCACAGGCATGACAGTATTTCTTATCAATTGAGAATACGCCAAAATGTAGGTGAAACAGAAATAATTTTTGCACTAAAACAAATGAAGCGGAAGTACCAAAATAAAATTAATCTTAATTAACTTAAAATGGAACAATTGGCACCATATGTAAATATCATGTATCTAAAATTAAAACCTTTACAAAATAAGAAACAACTTTGTTCAACAAGAAGATCGGAGAAATGCCTATAATATGATTGCAGATTGCTGATGGGAAGTTCAATGCCTGTTTAAATAGACTGTGCCCGTTCACTCACGTTGAAAGCGACCGACAGCAAAATGTTGTCATCAGAAGCGACCACATTAATCAAAGTCCAGCTTTGCTTTACAGTACGACTGTGCATGCGAAACGTTGTCACCAATGAAAATTCGCTGGGAAGACCACCTGGCAGAACGTTTCTGGAAAAGACATAAAAAGCAACTGTCAACTGGAAAGACTGAAGTGCCAGTTGCTAAAACTAATTGTTTCCGAAACAAATACCCTTTCAAAAATTAAGATGCACTTACAAGAACGGCATAGAAGGGATTCCTCCGGCTTCAACACGGTAAGATCTGAACGTTTTCCTAGTACCCCGTCTCGGTCTGCCGCTGGTGTGACGTGGTGACAAGATACCAGCAGCAACCGATTTGCGCAACCCAATTATCTGCAGAAAATCAACTCCTGTAAAATAAAAACAGAGAACTATTACCAGCACATAATTTCAACAAAATCAAACACAAGAAAGGAAAAACAGTTTTTATCAAAGGCAATGAATCTTACAGCCAGACTTAAGCCAAAGTTGAAATCAGTGATGTGCTATTGGTACTAAGCTAAAGACTATACCACAAGTTTTTAAGAACGAAAGATATCTACTCATGAGCTGAACCTGTTGACCGATGGCCGTTTCGACGAATTTTCGGACAGACTCCATTGCTTGATTTCGAGAAATCTGCAAAAGTAACAATGATTTAAATAAGCTGTTCAACAAGCTTGATTATTCTCGCCTATTTCACCAGTCACCAGCAACACAAAAAGCAAAGTTCGACTGTCAATGCGTTGAAAGACGTAAAAATGAAGGCATCGTAATTTATCTATCGCAGAAGCATATCTAAAGCACATTGGGGCAAATTGAAATTATCGCGTAAGAAAATCCTCCGTAGAGCCAAAAAGCAAATAAAGAGACATCATCTGATGAAAATAACAATTTGTCTAGGACAAGGGTGGGTAGGGCATTTTGTGCGGCTCGCAGGGCAGCCACACGCACATAGATAGTACATATTTTGAGTCTATAGGAAAGTATTTTATTGATTAGGTTAGAACTCTCGAGATTTTATACCCCACGTTTCATTCGAAACCGCATTTTTACTCAACCGGAAGTGACTATTGTGTAATTTATGCTGCCCCCGGTAGCAATGTGTTATATATGGAACACCCGGTAAAATACATTGTAATATTTGCGGCCCCCGGTGGCAATAAACTTTTCAATGTGACCCTCCATAGAAACTGTTTGATCACCTCTGGTCTAGGATGAGTTTTCGACATTTTGCATAACAGTTACTTTACCCCTTGAAAACTGTCAATTTCATTACGTCTGGTGAAACAGTGCCAAAAACTTCGTCTTTTGAGCGAGTTGTTGCTGTCCACTGCTAGGCCGCACGAGATCTTGGGGCAGGTGTTGAGCAGCCATTCGATTGTGTCATCGTCCAGAACCGTCAGGCCATGCACTCCCTGGGAGGTCGATGGATTGGACATTGGAGGACAACATGGCCGACGGTTTGTTCTTCTGCACCACACTCACAGACCGCAGATCAGGCCATATCCCATTTGCGCAAGCTGGAGCGGAAGGTCATTCCAGAAGGGTGGGTGCCGGTGTCGGGAATGCAAGTACGGAGTCTCGTAGCGTTGTCCAACCATTCCGAATTCCATTGGTGATCCACCCAGAGCGCCGCATGTATGTTGTTGTCAGTTGAACATATGAGTTGTGCGGCGAGTGCAATCATGATTTGAGACGCCATGCAATCGCACTCCGTGGACAGGTGAGCACTGAGTGGAGCAGATGTCCAGGCGCCATGGCACGACGTGCTAGACACAATGTGGCTCCTTTGCGACGAAGCTCAGCAGTTTGGATGCCTGCATGCGACAACAGGAAGATTGTCCGCTGGTGTAGGACGCAGGCATCCAGTCACAATTCGCAAGGCGTTGTTGATGGCAGGGTCAATGAGGCGGATATGAGCACTGTGGCACCAGACAGGAACGCAGTACTCTGCTGTGGAGTGGACCAGGTCTAAGGTGGCTGTTCGCAGCGTTGTTGCCCCAGCACCCCAACCTGAGCAAGCAAGCCGCCTCAAGAGTGTGACGCGTGATGTCAACTTTTTGCGAAGTGACTCAAGGTGTCGGCGATATGTGAGCGACCTGTCCAACGTTACTCCGAGGTATTTGGGCTCGGAGCAGAAGGGTAGGGTTTCGTTGTTTTGGTTGACTTTCATCTCACGTTTAGGTTCCTTGTTGTTAAGGTGGAAGACTGCTGACACCATTTTTGTAGTGCTCAGCTTCAGCTTCCAGGTCTGGAGGTATTCATCTACTGTTGCCATGTCCTTGCTCAGCACCCCTTCCACTACCTTCCGGTCTCCACCAGCATGCATGATTGCTAGGTCTTCAGCATATATATACTTTCTGGAGACGCTGGTTGGCAAGTCAGAGATGTAGATGTTGAAGAGAAGGGGTGCCAGGGTGGATCCCTGTGAGACGCCCTTCTTGAGGTGTCGTAACCTGATCCGTTTGCCGTTGCGGTGGTAAGGGTGAAGCTGTGATTGCCAACCATCTCCATGATCATGTGGACCATGTGACTGTGAGGTATCAATCGCAATAGCTTGCAGATGAGGCCGCGATGCCATAACAGTGTCGTAGGCTGCTGTGAGATCAACAAACACAGCTCCGGCCTTTTCAGCCGTAAAGCTATCCTCAATGTCTTGCGTCAGCAGGATGACCTGATCTGCGGTCGACCTCCCATGTCGAAAGCCCGCCAGCTCCTGCGGAAGCAATGGGTCGATAATTGGTTCGGCACGAGCGTAGGTGAGTCTCTCGAGGATCTTGATGGAGACACAGCAGAGATATAGGGCGATAGCTCTTTAGGTTCCCAATGGCTTATCCGTCTTAGGGATCGCAACTATTAGTGCTCCTCTCCAGATCTTTGGAATTTTGAGTTGACGCATGCAGGAAGTGAAGAAATCGCAAAACCAACATTTGAGAGCCGACCCGGCGGGGAGTATAAACTCCGGTAAGAAAGATTCTAGACCAGGAGACTTTCCTAGCTTTAGGCGCCTGAGGCCGGCAGCAAGCTCCTCTGGCGCGAAGGGGCCATAGATACTGTTTCCCTCAGGCGTTGGGACCTTCCATAAGTCAGACAGCTCCTTGTTTGTGAGCTTGGTGGACTCGCGGCTCGCGGTCTTGTGCGCCCAGGTCCGTCACCAGGGGGGAACAGGAGAGAGAAGCCACTCTAGAAAATTTTTCGCCCTCCCTGGAAAAATGTGTTGGACATCGTTTAAAACTGTTGGACATAGTTCAAAAAATTTTGGCCCTTCTCTGAAAACTCTTCGCCCCGCCTGGTGTCCCACGCTGGTTACGGGCCTGTGTGCGCCCCGTCCTTCACGTGTTGTGAGGCGATGGAATTTGCTGAGATGGGGCACAGGTGAGAAGAGCGTCCAGACTTTCCAGTAAGTTTATTAAAGGTGCTCATCGCCTTACGGCTGAAGTGCGAAAAATCGATGGAATTGACGGTAAACCGAGGTGGTGGAACGCCCTCTTACGAAAAAAGACATTATTTGCTACAGTCAAGACAGTTGGGCATGTTTCTAAAAATAGCAGTTTAGCATTCAGAATGTGGGTGCCGCTAGAACAGCGTTACTTCAAACAATACCATTGGTTAAGAGGCATTCCCAGCAAAAAATGACAAAGTTTGTCTGGGCAGTTCACTAACGTCAGCAAAATATGAGCAACAATTAATAGCATTTATCATAAGATGATTTTTCCACCTTCGTGTTCACAACACAAAATTCTTTGATCACCAGAACATATCCTATCTGTTTGGTGAAACAGCTATGGTACAAGAGTTTGCGAAGTTTTGCAACATTCAGTATAGAAAATTGCGTCATATTAACCTGAAGATCCAGTGGTGTTTAGGACATTGACGGTTGCGGGTGTAATGGGCGTTGTTGCACGAAGAGCAGCCGGTATAAGTCGGTTCTGCAAAACCTTTCGCACGTTGGCTAATTGATTGTGAGCACCTTCATCATACAAAAAAGTGTTTAGAAAAGAATGATTGAAAACCATCCAAATTTTGCGATTCCAATCAAGATCTACCGCAAATACAACAATGAAAATGGAGCCATTCATTAAAAAAATAGCAATCATCTTGTTCGTGATTGTAAATGATTGAAAAAAACAAGCATCTGTGACCGCTAGTCAAAGTCCACGTACACCATGCAAACATTCATATTCGTGGGTTAAAAACTCGATTCGTGATTTTTGTTTTCTCCAGCATGTATCAATCCAAAGAGTTTACAACAGTATTCAAAAGTTTGGGAAGACTGCCTCCAGGTGACTTATCGAAGTGTACAGGAATGCCAACCACTCAGTTACGATATTGAACTGTTCGTAAAATTTCTTTTGCTCGTGGTAAGACCACGAATCGCGCTTAAATACAAAATTCATGAACTTATTAAGCGTTAGCATTGGGTTCGAAGTTCAACAGTCCAAACTAATTCAATTCTTGCCTTCAACTCGCACGCTTTAAAGGTTAGAGGCAAATTATCAAGATGTGGCAGAATGTAGAAGATAGAAAAAGTTGAGTTTGGGGAAAGTGGGTAGAGTCGACACTTTTTCAACCACTGCTACTTTATTTCAAATCCAAACAAGCTCAAAATTTGTCACACAATAAAGCAACTCTATATACACAATACCATGCCAAAACATGAAAACAACGCCTTTCAGAAAAAATTTTACAATCAATTTAAAAAGGGTACTTTTTCTGTCGGATGTGCCCCATGCATGGGGCACACTCGACATGAGCATGGGGCACACCTGACCGGTCAATAAAACGTTGGGTTGCATGCCTTGCATAATGTTCACGTGATACCCATGTAAAATGGGCACTTTCTGGCTGCCTTTCCACTTTTTTCACATCCTAATTACCCACTATCACTGCATGGCAAAACAATTTGTATGATTACCAAACATTCAATGAAACCAATGCAGTATGCTGAGACTGATGCCTTACCATAATGTGCCTTTAAGCACATAACAAACCTAAAAATGCTCATAGATTAGAATTACTCTGTATTGCATTCTGATATAACCCCTCAAGCTTTACCCTGTTTAGACTGACCTACAGACCCGTAACCAGGGGAGGCACAATTTTTCGCCCCCACTGGAAAAATGTGTTGGACATAGTTTAAAACTATTGGACACAGTTCAAAAAATGTGGGCCCCTCTCAGAAAACTCTTTGCCCCTCCTGGTGTCCCAAGCTGGTTAAGGGCCTGCTGGCCTAGTGGCAATGTGTCGAGTGTGCCCAATTTTTTTGTCAGATGTGCCCATGCATATCTAAAAAATAAAACGAAGTACCAACTCAACTTAAAAAGAATTTAAAATCTGTCATTATCAAATAGTATAGCACCGCCCTGACTACAACGTCACAAAAACCCAGAACAGAAAATGTTGATTAACGTGGGCAAAACCCAAATCTAAATGTGATTTTATAAATTACTTTTGGGTAGCAAAAACACAACTTGCTCTGTAACTCGTA
>JGI24021J15306_10005568_pt1 | contig 14985 bp, 14 predicted proteins | sample Ectturendosymbi1_FD_15306 | JGI IMG/M metagenome (IMG submission 15306)
TTGCCATTCTAGCTAGACAATCGTGATGTGTAGGGGCGTAACGAGGTTAGATGGCGCCTGGGACAAGAAAAAAGTTTGGCGCCCCCATATTCGAACCTGAGATCTTTGGGAAGCAAATGTACTGTTTTGAAAAAGTGCTTATGGCATTGTTGTGAGTTTTGGCCTCCGCAGTGATTCGGCGTCCGGGGAATATTCCCCTTGCCCCACTCTACGTCTCTGGTGTTATGCAGTAAAAATCGGAAAATGTTCCGAAAATAAACAAATTTTCATATCCAAACGTCATGAACTTCTACTCCATAAGCATCTGCAATTTTCGAACACAATACGGCATGGATTTTGCACAGACTGCCAACAAAGGTTGTTGGCGTCAATTCAGGTTTCTTCGTGTAGTTTTTGTGTCACTTCTATGCCTGCCCCACGCGTTTTTTGGCGTGGACCTGTGTTTGTTTTGCGAATAATAAAACTTTCCCGACATTCAACAAGTTACTTTTTTAAGGTTAGATTAGTTTGAGCACAATTTCGGAATTGTTTTGAAGGCCGCTTCTTCTCCGGAAACGTCCCAGTAAGCCTGGGTAATGGTGAGAATGCAATTTAGCCAGAATGTGTATGGTTATTGACCATGTATGAGCAGTTGCGTCTTCACTGATATGCAGTCAGTACACAGCCGGATGAACTCGTCTTTGAGCCCCCCCCTAAAAAAATCCTGGATCCGCCTATGCATTAATGTTATAGTAAATAAGGTAGCCTGAACTTTAGTGAGAGCAAAATATTTTTCTCAAAATTTCAGCCCTCTCTCAAAAAATTCCTGCGTGCGCCCCTGGATCCATTCCAGCGACCACCCCTCCTATACAAAGATCCCTAATCTACACAGACCCGTAACCAGGTTGTAAGGCTTTGCGGGGAAAATAACATTTTTAGGGGGACACGGTTTGTGTTTTTACTATATGTTTAAAACAAATTCTTCAGGACACAACAGGGGGAAGGGCACTGCCCCGGACATTAGAAAAGTTTATTACATGAATGGAATTTATACCAAATTGCGACATAACTTACCTAATATAGCCGATGTGACATTGAGAATAATAGGAAAGATATAACCCTTATTGCAGCAAACCTGAAACAGTGCCGTACCTCTATCTTATCATAAATTGCGTGAACGTGAGTCTCAATCACTTTCATAATGTTCATTATCTTTTCTTGGTGTTATGGCCACAAGTGACCACAACATGACTAGCTCAGAAAAATAGCGAAATTAGCAGCGAACCAACATTGAAGAAACAGACTGTACGAATTGCTGATTTGATACAAGCTGATAAAGACATGGAGAAAGTGAATTAAAAGATAATAATGATAAAATGTATTTATTAAATATTAGCAATGTATCGTATTGTTGTTTACAGACAAAAGTCATAGTGTGAATATTAAGATGAATAATTTATATGACTTGTATTTGGCGTATCAAGGAAAACGCAACATATTTCAGGAAGCCAAGGGATTTCAAAAGCAAGAGTATAAATCACGAAACTTTCAAGGTGTAATGGAATGGCTAAGTGGCACGGCAGAATTAAGTAACATTGTCTACAAAAACCAAGTAACTTCCAATGTAACAATGAAAACCGAAAATGATGCGGTTGAAATTAAGGCCAGAACAAGGCATTTATAATGTTACATTTACGAGTGGGAATGGCAGGAAGAAAAAACAAACGTGAGAACTGTATAATCCCATAAGATTCTATTTGAATAAGAAAGAATATATAAATAAATAAAACGGAACTGATAAATACTTTAAGAGAAAGTCAACGCCGGAAAAGTGTTGGGAGAAGACTGTTACGAAAATACGGAATCAGTGCTGACGCTGAGCTTACACAACCAATTGCAGAAATGGACCCTGGGAAAGCAACAAGGATAATACTGAACTGGCTGACTTTAAGCGCTAAGAATGGATACGAAATTGAATTACGCATAATGGTTCCTGAAGAGCAAACAGTTTACAAAAGCAAAATACGTATGCGAGGTGGGACCATGTTCGTCCAACAAATACGAAAAGCAACAGAATTGGTCGGCAAGGCACTACATCAGTGGAATGACCAGGTCAATTGTAAAACGCTAACTTTAGAAGAGATCATAAGAAGCGTTCAACGAGCTGATTTTGCAAACAGTCTTCAAGAAAACACAAGCATTCTACAAGAATTGTGTCGCCACAGGGCAATAAGCAGGATCAAAGGCGAAAATGAAACCGAACCAGTGAAAAAGGCCATACAAGATGAACCAAAACAGTAGTGCGAAGAAACAAACAAAAAAACTTCCTAAAAAATGTTGCGTTGTCCTATGGAAATATGTGTGAGCGTGTTAAGTTATGTTGAAAGTGTTTTATCGCGAGATTGTGTTCGAACGAAGAAGATGTTTTATTGAAAAATTATTTCGTTGTACCGTCGTTTTTAAGCAATGAGTATATTTATTGCAAAGTTATTTCCAAGCGACGAAAAAGTACCAAGAAAACTTTCAAGCACTAAAACTATTGCAAGATTATTTTTAACCGATGAAAAAATACCAAGATTATTTTCAAGCAACAAAAACAATTATTTCAAACTGTTTTTAGACAAAAAGACATGTTAGCTAGATTATTTGCAACTAATAAAAGAATTTCTGCGCACTAAAGTTGACTATATAAACCAGTGCAATTTCGAAGAAGACTTCAGACTTTGACTTACGGTTTTGTTGTATGGACACGACATCTGTTGTACTGATCTATGCTCCTTGATCTCGTGATAGGAGAGAGGTCGGTTGGAGATGTTTTGTCATACATGACAAGGGAGGTGCCTGGTGAAACACGTTCCCTTGGGCAAAACGAAATTTAAAGAGTATCGCCGCGGTAACGCAAGTGTACCAAGAGACTGTCCTGACTCCGGAAGCAATAATGAAGTTGTGCCAGGCAGCGAAGTAACGTTTGAAGGCAAGCCTGAATTAGAGATTGCGAAAACCAAAGGTTGCGTTTATGAAGGCTGTGGAAAAGAAGGCTTGAGTTAATCAGAAACGTAAGCATGAACACCAGAAGAGAGAGGTAATTTTAAGCTTTGTTTTAAGTTGGTCTAAAGAATGATGAGACAGGACAATATCTGAATAAATTTCGTTTTTGCAACTGCGCAGTGAGATTAGTGAATGCAGTTGAATACGTTGTGTAATGGCGCAGTTTAATTAGTGAACGCCATTTGTGCAACAATGTATATTGCCGTTGGTAAACTAAGAATACAAAAGCTCTGTTTAAAATTGTATCAGTCATCCCAATGCTTGTAGAATAACTGCAGGTATTGTCGGTTGCTGTACTGTCTCTGCTGTTGTCTGTGCATGGTGAAGGTAAAGAGGGGTCCTTTTTAGAACTCAAAAATGGATAGTTAGAAAAACGGTGTAGGATAATAAACTATAACTTTTCTGACTCTTTTGTTACTCTTTCTCTAGCCAAGAAACGAGCTACAAAATTGGTGTACGTTCGTCACTTTCTGAACCACGTAGTTATATTTTTTGTCCTTTTTGGCGCCCCCTTTGGCCCAGCGTCCTAGGCAGCCGCTTAGTTCGCCTAACGGTAGCGCCGGCAGCCTACTTGTCTTATAACTGTTGCACACCAGGTCATCAACCCCTAAAAATTTTCATGTAAGTTTATATTTTGTTTTACAAACGCGCCAATTCTACAGTTTTTTGGTGAGTTCATTAGTGCTGCAAAATGTTTTTCCACATCTCAGTTACTACTTCATTTCCGGTTGCATCTCCAACTGCAGTGGGAGACATGTTTTTTTTTCTGATATTTTGCCAGAATTTTTTGGGAAAGTTAATTGCTAATGCCAGACATTTTAAGTGGTGGAACACCCCCAAAAGTGACCCTCCAGCTTGGAAGATAACCACTTAAAACCTGTTGCAAAATGTCCAGCATAACCCCACGAAGCAGGATTGCCAGATGCTAGAGAAAGTTTATCATTAGGATTAGTTATTTGAATAGTGCTTTTGTTGTGCATCTTCATCGAATTTTTTATCCGATCTCTTCAAGTGTCTGATGCATTTTACAAATTTTTGCCCTCAATTATTTAACGCTCATGTATGACGGTGTGCAACTGATAGTTGTAGATGCGTTGTACCAGTGTACGCGTCTCATCAGTATTGTTTTGCATAATAACGAAAAGCTCCCGTGCGCTGCTTTCAAAATCGGGAAAATTAATAAGCTGCTTCAAAACTTACGAAAATGATTTGGCTGCCGATCTCATGATGAACGCGTATCAAAGCATTTGAAACCTTGATCGGAACAGTTTGCATGCATCCGTGCGCCAATGTGCACCCCCATCAAGACTCTTTTTTTCATTTTATCGGTTAGCTGTTTACCTCAAACTTTTGATGCAAGAATGCTTTCATTTCTCTCACACTACTGGATCCCTGTATTATGATGGGTGTATGACGCTACAGTTCTGGTGCTGTTAAAATGTTTTTGCTCCTGTCTGTGTGGTCATGTGCAAACACATACTATGTATTGCGTTATGGCTAAGCGTTGTTTTATTGTGCCTGTGATAAGGACCATACGTCTGCAATAAATTATCACCATTATTATTTCATCTGTCAGATAGAACATAATCTGTAATACCAACAGTGTTTGTTAAGAACCGTGACAGGTAGTTATTGTGACTGTCTGGAATACGTCACGAATTTCGCTTGATTCTGAAATGGCAACCTTATTTATGTCAAAGAAAAAATCTTGCAGCTTTGTGACAGAAAACTGATGTTCTTTTAGGTGATGAAATTCAAAAGACTGATGTTCTTTTAAGTTTGGTCACCCCTGGTTACACAAAACACATCGATGTACCTTTAAATGAGTCGATGCGCGTTATCACTGGCTGCCTGCTAAGCATACCCATCGCCTTCTTGCCCGTTCNATCTGGCATTACCCCATCTGAGACAAGGCGCAGTGCTTCAGGCTTGAAACTTTACACCAAAGCCCTCAATCGGAAACATCTCCTACACGAAACTCTGTACCTAAAACCTCCTAAACGTCTCCGCTCCTATGTGGAATTGTTGTCAATTAACGGGGAACCAAGCACACCAATCCTTCATTCCCGCACTCGGCCCACAACCAGCAGGCTGCGACCTCCCAGAAAGGCCTGGGTTCACCTCAAACGCCTGAGACTGGTGTTGGCCGATTTGCAGACATCAAACTACTGGGCCTGTGTGGATCAGATTTGTGTTAATGTGGCAAGGTGCAGACTGCACACCACATCTTGTATTATTGCACCAAATTCAAACCTCCGTGCCACATCGATGAGGTAGACACCCCTCTCTTTCGGAATACCTTTTCAAAGTTCTGACCAACGTGTACTCCTGTTGATGTATACGAAAGACTCCTGGTTTATATCAAAATTTGTGGAAGTGTCGAGTTTCAACAATTTCTACGACAGTCGGTCTTGGAAGCCGAAGATTTTCTGAGACCAAGTGTTCAGTCAACCATGATCCATGTACACTGGTAAACATGTACGCAGGAAACATGTTGCATTTTTTCAAACATTGCGCCGAACAATTGTTGTTTTAAAAGATATGACCAACTATCGATTAACAAGAGCTGCCGACTTTAAAAATTACATGTCATGATGATATTTGTGTGCAGTGGCGTAACTAAAAGTTTGAGCCATGGGGGGCAAAGCTTAGCTGAAGGGGGCCCACTAGCCAAAGCTCAGAAAGAGGTTAAGTCCATACTAGATAAAAAAAACGAAAACACCCCGAAAAACGCAAAAAAACAATTAAAGAATACTGAATATCAAAATATCAACTAAAGGGGGCCCAGTTTTTTAATTTGGCTTGTCATGGGGGGGGCGAGCTCGCCCCCGTCAGTTACGCCACTGTCTGTGTGCGTTGGTGCAAAGCTCACTTGATACTCTCTGAAGTGTTCACAATTTCTTGACTTTTCGCAGCTGCTTCACGCTGTACTTTATGACAAGGCTGAAGACTTTAACTATGCTAATGTGTGTCATATTTATCCGGGTATTCGTGCATGTTTGCCACCTTATCACGACTAAATGCATCGCGCACTCGAGGAAAGACTGCCCCTGGTCGCTGTGACGTCAGAGCGTTTTTCGGCGCATGGTGTTGTCTATCGACGATGTCCTCCGATGCCAATATTGAGTATAGCGGACTTGTCACACATTTGGTATTACCAGCCAGCCATTACAACCTGTCACCGCCGACTAACATAACCGCCTGGGTGAATTAAGGTGTGACGCTTCTTGCCATCTCGGTTTTGACGACAGATGCAGGAAAAGCCAAAGACGATATGTGAGTACCTCTGGTACCGCATGTAGGTAACACGCAGAAATAACCTCCGTCTCAACCAGTTCACTCTCCCGAGCATAAGAGCTTTTGCCGGCATTGACGTTTAACACACACCAAAAGAAATTAAAGGATAGTGCTACATTACCAAATGAAATCAAATCGGCAAAACACAACGATTTCATCCTTCAGCAAATAAAAAATCGACTCTGCTTTGAAAACTTAAAACATGCAGCGAAACCATTCTTGCATGGGGCATAGATATATTGTCAACATTTCAAGTACACTAGCGAGAATGAAACTTTCTACGCTTCAGTTACCAAGGATCGAAGATTTGCCCAAGAAGCAAATGACGAAGTGCTTCAAACCAACGCAACAATCACACGTACTGCATTCGCTTTTGCTCAAAACCACAATCAAAAGCTTCGAATTCAGCAGGTCTCGTAGAACGAAATAAATACCAGCGTCGTTTCGCCGTGCGCTTGCAACAAGCAGCATTGCTGCAAACCCAGCGAACTGTTTGAAGAGTAGAAAGGAAGGATGCCTCGCCAACCATTTCCCGCGTTTTCATAACTCATCCTTCGGTTGAGCAGATTCTTCTTCCTCTTCAGCGCTTTCCGATGCATCATCCTCTTTGGAATCGTCTTCTGGCGTCTCTTCATCCTGTAAGAAGCGAATGCTTTGCCAGTAATCCTTTTACTTTTACCTCGCGACTAACACAGCTTCTGAAGTCGCCAGGTTTGACAATGCTCGTAAAATCCGATTAAACTGAAGAAACCAGGGGACGCTGTCAGCTTTCCAGAAGAAACGGCCAGTCTTTGTTAATGAATAGCAGAAAATAAACTAAGTTGGAAGCATCGACATAACGCCACAGTTTTAAAAAATGGTTAATATATATATATACGTGTCCACTAAAACGGAACATTTGAAAGACTAGACAAACAATTGTAAAATCTAAGGAAAACATCATCTTCGTAATATAAAGCAACCTTGGTTCGAGCAGACGCTCACACAGCGTGACAGAGGTTAACGAAAGGACAACTATAGTGGTGGATTAAAATCTGGACTTAAATGTTGGCCCTTTGGAAATGTGGGTAGGCCCAGGAAAGTTCTCGTTCGCTTTCCGATTGCACACGTCAGCCCAAAGTTACACCACAGAAATAACTTTCTTCAACCCAGCGTACCTCGTCCACTTCTCCTGTGGAATCATCGTCTTCGTCGTCCTCATCTTCATCTTCATCTTCATCAGGTGTCTTCGCTTTCTCCTCCTCTTCTCTCTTTTTTCTTTCTTCTTCATCATGGGCATCTTTCATCTTTTTCTCTCCCTTTACCGTGGTGCTCAGGATTTCGGCAGCTTCACTTTTTGCTTCTTCGGGATCATCGGTAATTAAGAAGTTGTCAAACACAGTACCCGATTTCACCTGCAATACAATATTCAAATTTCTTCACTCGGCAACCCCCAGTAAAGTGCTCATACTCGACCAGCTACTCCAAAAAAAATTGTAAGCGGTATCAAGTGAAGCATCAACGTCCTGGCATACCGTGAGGTGTTAACTTCTGGATCCAGTAAATTACTACAATGAACATTCTGAACTTCAGAGTCACATTTCATCACTGGATTTCTTAAACACCTTTTTTGGCTTTAGAAAAACTTACGGTACTTTCGACTGAGACGACTCAGTGCAAAACCTATTGTGCAATCGCGTAAATACCTGTTTGAGCCCGGGGTAATTCTAGCCGCGAATAGAACAGCCTGGTTGGAACGAAATATTTGCAATCCTTGACAAACCCAGTACCAAAATCAAGCAGTAATGCTTGCAGCACTCTGCAGAAGGGAAAGATAATTTGCGACACCCAGTGGCGAACCCATAGCAATTTGCTTTAAGGTTTGATGACATTTTGAAAATAGTATTTTTAATGATATTGAGAAACAAATTAGCTCGCGGCACCCCTAAGTATCGTAAATGGCATCCTAGGGTGCCGCGGCATCCCGGTGGGAAGCACTGCAGTAGACAATGCAGAAAATCAATCAACCAAACACCGAACCATATTGGTGTTATTAAGATTTACCTGCCACAGATCAAGCCCAATAAGACCGAAATCATCGTAAGCATATAGTTGGTCGTCTGGTTCATAGTCAGGGTTAGGTATCATTGGATGCACCCAAACTCCACTGTACTTGGGGTTATCTATTTGTTTCGCCTCCCATTCGCCCTTATATTCTGGATTATCAATCATAGGAGGCTCCCATTCTCCGTCCATTTCTTCATCCCAGTCTTCAGGTTTCGATGCGTCTGGGTCTGGGATATGTTCCGGCTTGTCCCAGTCCTACCAAGAAATACCGCGCAGTCAGCACGACACTCGTCAACCTCTAGCAACCAGCGATTTTATACAACTCACGCACCTCTGGTTTTTTGTCCTCCGGGTCGGGAATTTTTTCTCGATCATCCCAATCTTCTGGTTTTTTAGCCTCTGGGTCTTTAATTTCCTTGGGAGCCAAGAAATCCCAATCTTCCTCCAATTTTCCAGATTGAGCGTTTGTGTTATCAATGAGCACTTCATATGTGTTATCGGGTTTCACGATTAAGGTGTAGATATGAGTTGCTTCATCATCCTACGTTTCGTAGAAAATTGTTAAGTTGCACAACACTGGACTGAAGGCATCGATGCTTTCTTAGAGCAATTACTAAAAACTAAAATCATTTGAATGTACCTTGCTGACTACTGAATGAAAGGAGTCAGTCAAGGCAGAACCACTTCGCACTGAGGTGATGGCTACACAGCATCAACCAATTCTTCACTACCTATCTGGTGCAATTACGCAGGAGCACTGTTTTTTGGTACGTGTCCAGGAGGAAAGCAGAGGTAATAAGTAAACACTTTCGCAAAGTTGTGTATATACAACACACAATCACCCATACCTTGCAACGAATGTCCTTTTTAATTAGCAGGTTCTTGCCCTTGTATCGGAAAATTACGTGAACTTTTTTAGTCCCAGGCCCACAGATATCCGGACCTAAACATAGGAAGAGAATTTTTCGTTGCTGAAATTCATACACACGGTCATTAATATTCATAAGCTTGGCCACATTCACCTTAAATGCATGCATTTTCGAATTGCTTCTATATGATCAATACTAGCCATACTTCAGTATGAAAAAGACTAACCAAACATGATGTTATACTCAGAATCTCCAGTCATTTTCTTCGAATCCACAGTCGACGGGAAAATTTTCACATAACCACCTCCACAGTCAATGGATTGCTCATGTTTCACAGTGAATTGCACTGCCAAAGTCTTGTCCTTGTTGGAGAATTTGTCAAATGATGATGAAATGGCATAAAATCTGAGAGTACAGTGCACAGGATTTATTAGAACTTGTGTGTGCAAAAATTCCTGAAAGATCCACACAACATTACCTTGCATCCTGACTTGTTTGCAAGCCTTTGTCTTTTTCAGCATCATTGTAGAACTTGCCAGTGGTTAACTTAAATTTTCCATAGTCACTCTTTGCACCTGACTCTATCCACCGTGATGACCACTCCTCTAAAATCAACATTTATTGGTAACTCACAAAAGTTCAAAGCTTTGAGATAAGATTGCAAACACGCCAAATCAGAAACTTTTTACATTTCGAATTTGAGAGTGTCATAGGATTTTTTAGAAGAAATTGAGGTTTGTGATTATATAACAAGCTGTAAGTTCGAGTAGAGTTGTATGTTTAAGACTTTATAGACGTGCATATCCATGCAGGTCTGGATTCTGTTAAAAGCTATGGAAGAATGGATTATAATCTTCCTACACCAAAGTAAAAGAAATTTTACAAACGTAATACCGTATATCCTTGCATATAAGCTGACTTCAAAACAAAAAGATTTATCAAATTAGGGGTTTGGCTTACATGTGCATAAATCTAATCTCACACAAACGAATTGACATGATGCCACTTCTCAGATCATGCAATATCACTGATATTACCATTCAGTCATACATACAGCCATAAAAATTGAGACTCAGACGACTGCACTAAATAAAGTTAATTTAGACTAACCACAACTCCTAACTGTACCTCAAATAAAAATATGCAACATAATTATGTCTGATTAAGCACATTGTGTTTACACAACGTCTGATTAAGCACATTGTGTGTACTCCTAAAATTGAGACCTACTCTTTTGTTTTTAGCCCAAACAACAAACCATGGTATTTTGGGGGTCAGCTTATATGAGAGTTTTTGCAAAATTCCTCGTTTAAACAGTTTTTTTATGGGTTGGCTTATACGCGAGATTGGCATATGTGAATGTATACAGTATATTACTATCAGCAATGTTTGCTCATAAGCAAAATTACTGAGCAACTAAGTCTGCATTGCAGTGAGCCATTGCACTGCGGTGTCTGGTGATAAGATGGCAAATTCCTTTTAAGTATTTAAGTGCAATTGGTTATTTGAAAAAGGTATTATTGTAACATTTGTATTTTTTTAGAATGAAGGGTTTAGTATTGAAAACTGCAGCTTAAAGATTAAAACATTATTTGTAGCTTCTTCACTCTTTAGTCTATGTCTGTTTTTTTTCAGTCATAGACCAAGACCAAAAGTTTTTGAAATGACTGAAAAAAATTAAGTCATTTCAGTCAGAATGTCTGAAAATATAGGCTAATGAATACTGTTATGCCAAGTTTTAATACAACTGTTAGACAAATGACTGAAATGTCTGTGATCAAAATGTCTCAGCAAAAATGACTATAATGTCTCATCGAAAAAAAACAAGTCCAAGTATCTGTACAAAAGGGAATTACTAATACATGTTGTTATGCACACATCCAACTTTCATTCATTGGGTACCAGGTAAAATCTTTCTCTTGAAAGTTCATACATTTATGCAAGGTTTTTTTCAAGGCGTTTTAGGGGCCCGACTCGGGTCCCTAAAATGAGAGAAATTGGTTTCCTAACATTTTCCTTAAAAAAAAACTGATTTATGTACAAAAAACTTTGATTATTAGGGGATTTAACAAATGAACCACTTGGTTGGGCTTCCATTGCAAGGTGTTTAATGAAACTGGCATAAATGTGGTGGTAACTCTCAAACCACCCGATGGCGATGCCCAACATTGATTTCTCAGGGAAATGCCCTGGGCTTTGAAAGTGTTAAAGAAACTTTTCACAAAATTTAACAACTTGAACCATACACCGATGTTCACCTCCTGGATTCTGTCAACAGCTAGTTTGGGAAATAAAAAAATGCACTCAGTAGCCTATCATTATAAAGTGATTAAAAACAATATTTTGTTACTTTAACACTTAAAACATTGACATTCTTCCTTGCAGGTTTAATAAATTGAGGCTAATATATAAATCGAAGCTGACTAACAATTGGACTTACTGTAATCAGAAGGCTTAGACCAGTGGTTCCCAACCGGAGTGCCGCAGGCTAACACGTTTTTTTACCATATCATTAAAAATACATTTAAGCTGTCAAACCTCAAAGCAAATTGCTATGGGTTCGGCATTATGGGTGCCAAAAATTATTATTCTTTTCTGTAGGGTGCCGCAAGCCTAAAAAGGTTGGGAAACACTGGCTTAGACAAATATAAAAGCTTAAAACCCACCTCCATCATCAAAGTTATCTCTAAAATATACGGTAGCTTCTCCCAAGGCAAGAAAAAAGAACCCAATAACAAGAACCAACTTCATATTTACACACAATTTAAAAAAATGATAGATTTTTATGATTCCTGCAAATGCAAGAAAACAGCTTTAGTAATCAATGAATCGAATGGGCTACATCATGATCATTGCCAATGAAACTACTGGTAGTGGTTGGATGCTAGTGCTACTGTTAATACACACTATTTCACATGATAAAAGTACCACAAAATTATCACAATTACTTGCCTGGTGTGGTTAAACTTCAGTTTAACTAAACTTAGCCTTCACTACTTTTTTCCTAAACTACAGCAAATTTGCTGTATTCTGCTAGGGTGTCATGGAATGCCCAAACAAATAGTAAATACTATTGCAACAACTGCAAAGAGATAGCCAGGTCAAGGAATAGTGGCATGGCAATACTGCACAAAGCATTTGTCAAGGTTGTTTCGTCGCAACTGACCAACACACTCAAAATCAAATCACCAAAAAATTGAAGAATAAGCGTTGTCAAGACTAATTTCTGCAATAATAGCCTACTCGAAACTTAGCACAGGCAAGCAACTTAACAGTTACAGTACTGAGTACAGTGTAGTGTCATATAAAATAAAATGGGAAAAAGTTGTGCATTTACAGATTAATTATACTGCTAGAACGAAGAGTTCAAATGTGTTAAGTTTGGGTAAGCTCCCCCAAACTTAACGTCAAGTTTCGCCTCCATTCATCCTTATTGTAATTTAGTTTGATCTATGGAATGGCCCAAATCATTTAAATTTTCGCATATTTCACAAAAATTAACTTTAAAATTGCATCGAAAAAACTCTTCGATAGAGACTAACCTCCCAGCATAACCTACGTTATGCCTTTGTACAAACCATTTGATTCCAATCGCCGTTACCGGGTGCAATTAAATACTTTATTGCAATGACGGTTTGCAACTACTGTAGGCTATCGAGATACAGCTTCGTATTATTACTCAGTAACGTTGGCGTACGTGTGACATCACCTGCAATCTGGCCGAGACTGGTTGGTTGCGCCGCCGCTAAAACAACCAATAACAACGCGACACAAAGGGCACGGTTGAACAACGCTGACGGATAGAATTCGAAATAGTGTTTTAGTCAAAAACGGATCAGATCAGGGGATTGCCAACAAGTATTTGCCGAAGTAGTTTCGAAGAACAGGCATTCCCAATCAAAAGAAAAAACAAATGTTTCCCAAAGACTTTACCTGTTTTCTTGGTTCCAGATATTAGTGTAACGTGTGTAATATCAGTGTCTTAGCAATTCAATTATTTTGTCCATTTGCTCACAAAAATAGTGAAAAATGTTGCTATGCGCAATTGATTCCGATTTATTTTCAACAAGCAGGTACAACAATGAAATAAGACATGAACAGAGGCAAGGAATCCCAGTTGACAAACTCGATATATAGATAAATTAGCGTTTTTTTATTTGTAATAGTGTGAACTTGGGCACTGTGTTACAACAGTATCAACTTGGGGCACTTTGGTGAGTGGGTGTAGGTCTTGCGTACTATCTGGCTTAGTAATTTGAAGTTCTGTACTTCTAACTCATTTCCAAATAAAACACTTAGACCAACGGATGTAAAACTAAATACGCAGGCCAGGGTCGTGAATAATAAGTTTGGGAACAAGTTCAGCTATAGGGCATGCTAGAGTGCAGAAATACTTTCATCCTGCTTATTGGTTCCGCATACTGTGCTCTGCATTGCATGGCTCCAGAGCTCAGTCTGCCATTCAAAAGACTATTTGATCCATGGCTGAAACCCTGCTTCACGTCCACACTCTCCAGGCCACAGTAGACCTAAAAATAATGTTGGTTAAGGGTATTCCACTTTTCCAAAAACTTCAAAATATCTGAAATGAAAAACCCTCACCAGTTGTCGTTTAAACTTTAACGTAGGCTACTTCTTGCCTAGGTTCACATACCTTACTGACTAACTAGAAGAGGTGTGCGGATCTGCCTTTTTCGAGATGCTACTCCAACCCAGTCCAAAAATATTAGGTCCGATTCAGTCTTAATCCGATAAGTTCCCAGTTTTCTGAGTCCAATCCGACCCAGATCAAAAATGTAGATACATGAACCGCAGATGATCACTATCCGGTTTGCCGGTTGGAAATCTGGCAGGATCCTAAGTTTTCGCCCGGATACAGAAACTTTATTCAAAAGTAATAAAGAAGAGTTAAAAATTTTAAACTCCTTTTAAACTTTTATTTTTATCAACAAAGTGGCGCCCCCCAGAAGGTGCCGTTCGGGGCCCAGGGCCCCCCTTGCTACGCCACTGATCAGAGTCCTGACGTAGTGGTTGGTGTGGGTGAGAACACTTACGTTTCTGGGTACGTAGTGCACAATTCGGTAGGCATTGTTATAGGCAACTCGTAACCGTTTCAAACTAGTCTGTGTATATTTGCTCCACAACTAGCAGGCATATATTGGCATGGAATAGGCACGAAATAGAGTGTTTTTACTACAGGTGAGCACTGAACAAAGGTGCAACTGAGCTTGTTTCCTGCACAGTACAGCGATTTTACTTGTACTGTATCTAATCTGGATATCATCATCATCCTTCAATGACAGAGGTGGGCAACCGCTACTTTATTAATAGCGTCGCTACTCGCTACTGCTATTTGTTGAATTCAATAGCGGCACTACCTCAGCCGTTCCTGAATAAAAATAGTAGCGAGCTATCGCTACCGCTCCTTTTGTTGCACTTAAAAAAATTTTGGTCTTGTTTTACAGACGTAGGATCTATTTTGAAAAACCTAACCCTGAAATGCTTTTTTTTAAGTTGTCAAAGACAAAACGTGATCTGAAAAAAATAGCCATTGAACAGTTATGATATAGAAAAAATTATTTTACAGTGTATGCACATATAAACGAAACACAGACTGCAGAAATGCCCATATAGAGTCCATTTGGCTTTGTGAGTCGATTGTTGTAGGCTAGCAATCGCCTTTATCAATGCAAGTTTCGCGCTGTGTGCACAGTACTGAAGAGAATGGTCAAGCAATAAAAGATCA
>JGI24021J15306_10005572_pt1 | contig 14980 bp, 4 predicted proteins | sample Ectturendosymbi1_FD_15306 | JGI IMG/M metagenome (IMG submission 15306)
CTCTACCACTGCTTTGTCTATGGGGACTTATATACTCGCCAGGCGGTCGCGGTATCTTTTTTGTGGTGTCTGTCGCTCATCTCTTAATTTCCGCGCCTTACAACCAAGTACATTCATCTGGTGCTGTCCCCTTGGACTTGGTCGATTTCATGTAGTGGCACGAATGTGACCACTACAATCGTATGCCCCCCACCAAATTCTAGTATTAAGGAATGTGAAAATACAGGCATTTGAAACATGTAAAAACTAGTTTTGACCTATAAACAAGTTTTGAAAAATGGAATTAAAATGAATTCGAAGAGTATTTTTTGTTTTTAATGAGTTAGGTTTTTAATAATTTGTTTCATTCTGTGGCCATGAGACATCCGTTTATAAGCAAATTTATTTCACTCATGCGTAAGCAATGCATTGAGGAATTAAATACTGTATTTATTCATGCAAGTAGCCCACCTATCAGATACTCCCACCAAAAGAAGATAGCACTTACGGCATGTTAGGAGTTAGAGTTGTCTATTGTTTCTCTTAGATATAGTGTAGTATCTGAAAAAAGTACTAGACAACCATGCAATTTAATGCATTGCCGCCCTTTATGTTTTTCTGAACCATAAACAAATTGCTAAGGATGTTTTGTTCTGTAAATACAGATGAAGGTGCTACTACATCTCCATCTCAGATCACTTAACGTACATTTGTATGCCCCCTCAGGCAAGTTCCCATAAGATCCATGCAGCATGCTTTAGCAACCAATAAAAAGTGTCTAGTTCAGGGGTGAAAAAATATGGTCGCGCACTTGCGCCGGGCGACCAAAAACGTGGAGTGCGCGAACGTGTTTTTCCTTTTGTACTTCATGCCAGGCTTTTTTTATTGAAAATGTTAAGTACCCGGTTTGGACTTGTAGGGACCCGATTTCTCTGATTCTAGGGACCCGAATCGGGTCCCTAAAACGCCTTAAAAACCCTGCTTTATGCATATGAATGTTGTATGGCAAAGCTTATATGTGTGCACTACTAAAAATTGCTACGCGCTACTAACATTCACAGAAAATTTTGCATCCCTGGTCTAGTTACGAAATTTTGATAAATGCACTTTTTGTAATTTCACTCTTTGGATGACCCACTGCCTTGTATGTCCGGCTACGTCACCTCGTTCATCGCCCCTCTGCACATCCCTGGTAACAAGATTGTGTACGTTTTATTGCTGCTCTGAAAGTATGCGCAATATAGCACTCTGCATGCACTGTGAAAGCTGGATTCCCGCCCCATTGTGCTGCAACTATAAAATGATAGGGAAGTCGGAAACGCAACCCTGGCTTTCTGAAAGCGTTGTGATGCAATCGTGAGTCAAACCACAAGTGGGTGCTTATTGCTGGCGACAGAAACCCCTACTTGAAACGTTACTAAGGTTCATTTTGGCTCGCTTTGCGATCTCGATGAGATTTCGCATTGACATTCGACATTTTGTAAATTGTAATTATCAGCTGACATTTGACATTATTTCGTAATTTGTGCCGAACATTCCGACCTCAATTTGGCCCCCCCCCTCGTTACGCCACTGGACATGATAGGATCAAGTTACACTGAGTTGATGTTGATATGAAATTCTGATGCAGACGGTGCAGGGATGTGTGAGAATCGTATCGCTAATTGTCTATTTGCCTAACTGTTTCTTTTGGTTTATTTGAGGTGTTGCGTGTTTCGCTTATGACACGTTAGTCATAAATCAGTGGTTCTCAATCTTTTTTGGACCATGGACCATCTTTGAAAAAAGTATTCGATGGGCCGCTTTGCTATGCTGTCACGTCATGAACAACCAGTCGAAACTTGCAGACAGGTCAGTAAACGTTTTATCAAAGATTTATGGAACTCTCTGTGGATAGGTGGACCGCCTGGACCGCTTTGGGAATCACTGTCATAAATTAACACAGGGTTTAAAAGTCAGCTTTTGAGGATCAGTCAGAGAAATATTTAGTGTGAATATTAAAATGAACGACTTTGTTAGGAATATCTGCTGAGCAAGTTTTATGCCTGCTGTTACATCTTGCTATCAGGTACACGCCAAAAATACCAATACACACATACCTATCTGCAGCGCGGCTGAGCTAGCTTAGGTGCCACTGGTCGACTCATTCGACTAGTGCCGAAAACTCGCTGTGGTTATTACATAGTGCATTGAAAGGTCGTTACCCCCACGCTGCACATATTTTTACACTTTTGATAGTAGTTGCATAATATTGTTATTGTTACATCACAAAGTGTCCGTAAACGGAGTAGTCATAGCCACTAATCGTTTGGCAAATGGTTTATTAAAAAAACTTGCTATGTAGTAAGAATAGTTTGACGAAAATAGTTGGCTATCAACAGCCTACTTTGTCTCTGTGTCAGGATAGCATTCGTCGTTGGAACCATTTCGCATTCATGTGAATTGTTTTCATTTTCGTGCAGCTGTTTTCGTTCATGAGGGACCGGCACCAGCACAATTGTGTACGGGGAATTGGCGTTTCTTTTTACATGTGTAGAGCCAAAGTGCAGCGCTGTGGAAGTTGCATGTTTAGCACAGAATATTCGACGTAGCAGTGCAAGTGTGCGATTGCATCTAGTGGTGCTTAGGCGTCTCTAGTGAATAATAACGTTAAGTTATATTTAGGGCAAACAATTTTTTGACCTAAAACCTTAAAATTTTGACTTTTTTATTTACAAATTTTGAATTTATTTTGACCTATCAATTTTTTGCATTTTCAGTTGAAATGCGGAAAACAACGCATTTCATATAAAGTATTAGACTGTTAAAATGAAACAAAAAGTAGTTTATCTGCAAAATTTGGTATAGCATGTTATAAAATGTCTAGCTGCTTTCAGCTTCATCAAACGAACCTAGCTGATGCTTTTGCACTGCAGCGATGTGCTTCCACCATAAACCTTTTGTCACTTTGCACTTTTTAACAGTCACAGAATTTACAACACATTTCACCCTTAGGTGTGAGGTAAACTCAGAAGCATATTCCTGCAGCATACATTAAACTTCTGCAGACTTTGTTGTTGTTGTTTAACCTTAGGCATGGCATGTTGATAAGTACATTAATAACTACAGTAGATTCTAATCTGAGAATATCATAAAGCTAAAACACTATATGCGTAATGTATATGTGTATATGAGTATATGCGTAATGGATTGAGCATCTGCCAAACCAAGTGCAGTAAGACCACATTTCTTGCATTGCCATGCCTAGTTTACATATTCAAACATGCAGTAGTGGGCTAAGCAACATTATTACATCAGAAGTCACAACAAACCCATTACTATTTTAGATTTGCAACCAAACTTGCAAAGGGTTCAAAATCTGTTGTTGTAACTTCACTAAAATATCGATGAAGAGAAAAAAACTCTGCTGCAAAATAATTTTGACCTAACGATAAATTTTGACCTATTGATAAATTTTGACTTTTTTTTGACCTAATAACTTTGGAATGGCTCATGGTATCAGCGTCAAATTTGGTTTGTGGACGTTTCATAAATTTTGAAAAAGCAGAAAAATTTTGACTTTATTGACTTTTGGTTGTCCTCGTCATATTTAACGATATTCAGTACCCTTTAAGTCCCGCTCGGGTCACTTTTTTTGCAGAGTTTGCAATCCTATAACTCGCCAAGCGATTGAGCTAGAGAGCTGTTCAAACCCTCTACGGATTCAGCAAGTCTAGTAGTCGAAATCCAAAAAAAAATGTTTTTGTTTTCGGTGGGGGGTTTTCGGGAGGAACGCCACAAGTGGGGGTGTTTTTGGCTTCCTTTACCTGGCCCTGGACCCCAACCCATTGGGCCATTATTATGGCTCAATATTTTTTCGGAAGCTAGGCCAAAATCCCCGTCTTTGGAGCCCTTGAATGACTTTCTAGCATATCTGTAGCCGAAATTACGGCCAAAAAAACAAAAATTTGTGAAAATTTCTGCAGCCACAAACCCTAATCTAGGGTGGAATACACCCCTTTTCTAAATGGCCATCGCTCGCCAGCGGATCAAGCTAGACAGCTGTTCAAAACCGCTCTGAATGGGGAAAGACTTGTAGTTTAGGCTGAAAAAAAGACTGCGCCGTGCGATTTCGGCCTTTCTGGCTATGTTTACAAAACCTCAGGTTGTTTTGACAGGTTTCTATAAACAATCTGCGAAATCAACGTCCCGTGGGAGTGCGTAAATCGAGCAGAATCAGCGGNGCGAAACCGCGCGAGATTTAAATGCATTCTAGGCTATAGTCCGAGGTTTTAGAGGATTTGGTTGATATTTTAGCGTTTCTGGTTGATGAGTTATGGCCATAATGGTAGAACATTAATTAAGGAAATCCCCTGAAGGCCCTTGGGAATTCCTAACATATTTGGAATATTTTTGGCATAACTTTTGAACCAGAAACTTGATCAAGGGATCTAAAAACTCGTATTTTAGCCTAGAATCCAAAAAAACTGCAAGCCAAAATATTGGCGCGTTGAATCGATGATGACGTCACATAATTTACCAAAAAACTGACCCCCATCATGAGCCCATTGGCCCAAAACCCACCATCCAAATTTTTAAAAAAATTTTTATTCTAAACTACACGACGCCACCAGTCATTACAGGGTTTGAACAGCTCTCTGGCTTAATCTGCTGCCGAGTTATGGCCATCCAAAGTTTTCCCTGAAAGAGAAAATTATGCCTTTTCTGAAAAGTTTTGAATTAGGCCAAAAACTGTTTTTTTACCCATAATTTTTGCTATAGATATGCTAGCAAGTCAATCAAGGGCTCTATAGACGCGCATTTTTACCTAGTTTTCAACAAAATTTTGAGCCAAAGGAATGGGTCAATGGGTTGGGCCCCAGGGCCGGCCAACATTTNCAAAACACGCCTTCATTGTGACGTCACCTCCAGAAAACCCCCACCAAAAGCAAAAAAATTTTTTTTTTCGATTTCAACTAGAAGACTTGCTGAATCCGTAGAGGGTTCGAACAGCTCTCTAGCTCAATCGCCTGGCGAGTTANAGGATTGTAAAGGTCTGCAAAAAAAGTCGCCCGCGCGGGACTTATAGGGCTGCAGTGGGCTTAGCCCCCAAAACAAAGGTCCAAGACCCCTAAATCGAAATATGAAACACTGTAAATCAGTGGAGTTTTTGTCAATTTTTAGAATGTCAAGCAACCCTGCACAAACGTAAAGCCCCCTACGAAAGACTTTCTGGCGACGGTTCTGACGATATTCACAAGCCTATGTTAGGTCTGATAGGGTTAATCACAGCAAATCAATCTTCATCACAAAGGAAAGTCAACATGCAGGAGAGACATTTATGTTGGCCTCCCTACTTTTTTCTTTGGCCCCGCAGTGTCCCCCACTTTTTTCATTCTAGAATCGCTACTGGCCCTTTCAGGTATGTTTCGACCCTTGCTCAAACCTGTACTTGCGTCACCGATATCAAAAATTTGCCGAGGTGGGCATAATGCACACTAAGTTTTCTTGACTATACTGAAATTCATTAACTTTGTAGCACATAGATAACGCCGGCAATGAAAATAAAACTGATTTTCTAACAAACGTTGCTGTGGCAATAGCATCGCGGTCCTGCCTTCTTCACCGCACTTGCATGTATCGTAAATCGTTTACTGAAGTAGTCGATACCAGTGTTGCCACTTCTGATGTTTTGAGTGATATTTCTGATGTTTCGGCGACAATTCTGATGTTGAACCAGTGTTGCCACTCTGTTATGAACAAAAACCCCAGAATTTACCTTGAAAAAAAAACAGAAAATAATAAAAAAAACCCAGACATACCAAACGTTTACAAAAAGTCAAAACCGAACTTGTAAAGCACGCTACCGCTACTTGCACATAAAAATTAAGGTAATATGTATTGTTTGCACCATATTTTTAACAAGTTCAAGTCTATTTTTGAACATACTGCCAATTTACAAGAAGGTTAGCAGCGAATCAAACGAAGTAACATGAAAAAGTCTAGTCAGATCTTCTCTGAAAAAACGTTCAATATTTTCCTTTACTTTCACTTAAATGCACAAATTGAAAACAATTGCGTTAATCCTAGCCCTACTCGGTCTCGTCTGTCTGGCTACTGCACATGGGCGATACGCCTGTGAAACTACTGTATTCTTGAATGGAAAATGCAGTAATACAACATACATTTCTAAAAATTGAACTGAGTCAAAAAAAAACAGATCTAGTGAAAACACCCAAGCAGTAGCAACACTGTGTTGAACGGGTTGCTGTTCTCCACATTTCTTCTCTTTCTACGTTGAAAATAAGACAGATTCATATACAGTATAATTTTTAAGTTTCTTTCATCAATTTTTCAAGTCTCTAACTTCGCATGTTTGGTTGTCGTTCCAAACGCTGCGTTTAGAATAACATTTTATAATACGCACGAACGACTTCTCCATTGAGTGACAACACTTTAGGACAGTGGTTATTAACCGTTTCTATGCCAAGCCCTCTTTGAAGTCGTAATCGTCCTTTGTTTCAAGCCTCCTGACATTAAATAAGTTGTAAAAAAAAGTGAATTTGTTGATCGAACACTCGCAAGCAGAAAATCAGTGCTAATGAACGTGATGCAGCCTTTGCATTGACCCTTTTCATCACTACTCTAGTGAATATTTCTTTACGTTCTGTTTTGTTTCTTACATTTTTTTCGTTATTAAACTGTTGAAAAGGGGTATCCAGATTGACGAAAATTTGTCTTAGGGGTATTGAGGCGTTGAAACTTTTACGGACCACTGATTTCGCTTATATGAAACTGTAATGTAAAACTCTGATGTTGAAGAAGGCGACAATCTGATGTTGACGAGGCTGACCCCAATGGTCGATACGTGCTTTTGTCACAGATGTAAAGACTTATCTTCTTGCTTTCCACTCAACAGTGATTTTTAATGCCATAAAGAAATTTTCAACACAGGTCTTCAACTACTTGCAGTTAATTTGTGTTTCTTGAGCATTGCACTCTTCACAATATTTTCTTTCAGTGCAACTGCTTTTTGCGGTAAAATTCCATTTCATCCTGAATGCACCATGACATTTCTGTGAGCTGAACTCGTAAGCAGCCTCTTGGTAGGTCTGTCCAAAGGGTTTAATCATATATATGAGGAACTTAGTTTTTCATGAAGATCGATAGCTGTAAAAAGCTACATGTCTGGTTAATTTCTCATGTCTGTCCAGTCCCGTCGCCACGAGGGGATTTTCCCCCAAAACAAAGCTCCAAGCTCCCCCAAACTGAAACATGAAACACTATAAATCAGTTGAGTTTTTGTCAGTTTTTAGAGTGTCAAGCACCCCCGCAGAAATGTAAAGCCCCGTATTGAAAACTTTCTGGCGACGGTTCTGGGTCTGTCTGTATTTCATTGGTTGTTTCGTTTTTGGAATTGTCTGGTATTCAGGTCACACTCGTACTGTAAAATCATTGAAGCCTCACAACCGCCAGAAATAATGGATCACAAATGCACGAATAAGTTTACATGACAACTTGAACTCGCAACAGACAATGAAATCAGTAGCGCAACCAGCCCAAAAAAATTTTGGGGGGACAAAATGTTTGATTTTAGGCAAATAACACTATTTGTTTGGGATACCGCTTTCAAAACACAAAATAACTATATGTTCTAAAAATTTGGAGGGCCATGGCCCTTTAACTCCCCCCCCGGCTACGCCTATCAATGAAATAAAACTAAAATACGACTAATCAAGAGATAGACAGCACTTTCATCATTTCAACGCACGAGCGCACTCACGTAAATATCGAACATTCAAAGGGATACATAACTCACCGATGGTATTCATAGATTTCTGCTCCGCAAACTGCATTTTCGGTAAACAAAACTTGTATGTCTTGCTGAGCAAAACTCGTACTGAAAGTGATACAGTGAGCGGAGGATGAACAAATGTTTCAAATGAAATATTTTACGATATACAACTGGTGCAGCAGAAAAGTTGATAAAATAAAATGGCCTTTTGATGAAAGATTTCGAGCCCACCAACTAGAAGCGAAATGGAACTTGTTTACAAAATCTGTTTTACTCTGGACGGCTTCATTTACTATCAACAGGTGAAACGCCACCTTCACAAGATCAGTTACCACGTTAAAACCGAGCGCCTTGTCAATATGCTTAAAACTATACAGTGCAGAACAATTGCTTCAAATTAATTTTCAACCATGACAAACTTGACTATGGCGTGAAAATTAATGAGAACACAGCCAGCAAATAACAACACTATTCAAAAGTGACAAAACCAACGGTAAAACACTTAAAATTTCGAAACTCAGTACATTTTGTGACGAGTGGTGAAACCTAAGGAGACGATGTCCAACACTTCTGCTGGTGTGTACGGAAGGGTGAGCATATTTGATGAGGCAAAATTCCTGACAGTCACAATGGCTTCTTTTCGCAACAACACTAAAGAGCTATACGGCATTTTTCAGCATGTTCTTACAACCATCAAACCACCGTCACTATCACAGAATTGTTACCCAATAGGTCAAAAAAGCCATTTTTTGCTACTAATCAGTGGAATAGCCAGCCCAAAAATTTTGGGGAGGCCAAAATGCTTGGTTTTAGGCGAATAACACTATTTTGCTTAGAAAAACGCCTCTCAAAGCACAAAATGGCTATATTTTCTAAAAATTTTTAGGGGGCATGCCCCCCTGGCTACGCCTATGCTACCAATCCTGATTTATTCAATTGTTTCTATTGATTAACTAACTGTCAAAATTCCGGACATCAGGAGCATTTTAAAAAATTGTTTCCGGACACAAATTTTACCACCGAAGCGGATATCCCGGGACGATCCGGACGTATGGCAACCCTAGTGTATACGGCGTTTTTTTACTTGTCCGTTTGACCCCAGTCATTGGCGTGTATGTTTTAATTTTTGTGAGATTTCAAAAAAACAATTTTTCAACCACTGTTACTGCAGCAAGGGATGTCTTATTCATGCGAGCAGGGCCGCAACCAACTGATATTTTCGGGGGGGAAAAACGATGTAACTTCTTGCTGCACCTAACAATTACATACTTTGTGAAAATTTCGGGGTCCCCCCTCTGGATGCGGGCCTGCATGCGAGTGTTGTCCCATGTCTCCTTCGCATTGCATAACCCAATGTGACGGTTTAATAATGCAATACAAATCGAAGTGAGTTGAAAAACCCTTTAAAGTTTTTCGTTTTAAAGATCGGCCGATCGCGGCAATAGTGACAAAGCACAACGGTTAAGAATGTTCGCGGTAACTGGTAAGTAATCAATTGTTTCAAAATCAAATTACTTTAATACCATTGCAACCTAGTACAAGGCAAAAGCAGCACTTTTTCACGCTGTCTGTTAGTACAAAGAACCAACACATGAGCAGAGAGAAACCAGTTCTTTGAATAGGCCGTTGCTGATACAAAAATGGGAACTGGAAGATAAAGAAAACTTTCCTGACACAGTTAAGTGTTATTTTTTAATGAGTGATAAAAGTTCGTGTTCTCAATCAGTTTTTAAAGACAGCTGTTTCAAACATTAAATTAATATTGCAAACCATCACAGTATGTCTGCAGTTTAAAAAGAAGCAATCCATGCATTACCAACATTTGTAGCTTGGACAATGGACATTTAAATACAGTCCACAGTAAAGTAGGATACCCGCTTGAATTATATTTGCAACAATTCAAAAAACATGCAATAAAACACAAACGACTGGTGAAGCAAAACTGAGGCCCACATTTCGTTTTCAATTAAGCTTAAAACTCATTTAAAGGTTATTTACTACATTATTGTTAAGAAAATCAAGATTTTAGGAATTAGCACCTCGCCCACGTACTAGTAAAGTATTGCACATTGTTTAAGACACATCAGCATATGTAAAGGATTTAGTTTGCTATATGCCAGACATCAAGTGATCACATGTGCTACAAGTAAACAAATATAATACTGAATTGAAAAAAATATTGGCTAGGCGTTGAAGCACACCCGCTAGCAGGACATTGCAGCAACCCTGAAGGTATCCACAACAATGGTATTGGTATAAAAATAATGAATGCTCAGGAAACTAATAGCAACTTCTTAACTTTCAGATAAAGTTATTGCAAAGTCAGACAGCATCACATGAAAGTGATAAGCTGTGGTGTACTTCTTCACAACCAAGATTAGACAAATATTAGTATTTAACAAAGCCAATTTGATCTATGTTGGTACTAGTCTTAGCAGGCTGCATACATTATACTTTTAGTAATTTTGAATGTTTCTCTGAAGCAACTGCCAAAATCAGGCTCACATGGTAAAATGTATTTAATTGCATTGCACCACACATAAAAGAATCAACTATTTTGCTTGAGGGTTCATTTATGATGATAAATTTCACCAATAAATTTGATCAAGTTACAACTAATTCAGAAATCAAGTATCAACAAACATCAGATCAATACTTTTGAGTTAAAAAATGGATGTGGCCACATCACCCCTATTGACACAAGCTGCAAATGCAATGGGATAATGTAACAAAAAACTACTTTTGACACCATACAATGCCTTTCAAAAATTTAAACAAGTGATGCAGCAGATGATTCCAATTCTCTCACTTTTGACTGCATTCACTAACTCTAACAAAAAGCTTGCAATTGTGCTAGCAATTAAGTATAGAAGCTTTCAGGTCATAGTAGGGTCTGGTAAACTTTGCTGTTGTGACAATTTTCAGTTGCTGGCTTGCCAACTACCATTTCAATTGAGGCATGCTCAAAAACTTTATGGAATGTTACCAAATAGCCATAATGACTGCAGATCCAACAACAAGCCACTAATAACTATAAAAGGCAAGTTATCAGAATATTCAACAAATACTGAATAATTAAAACAAAAACCTATAGTAAAATATTAATAAAAAGATTGCAAATGCACACATGGCCTGGCTATCTGTCACATGGCAGCACCACAAGCTTTTACAATAGACCAGGGGTGAGGAACCTATTTACTATCACAGGCCGCATTAATTGTGGATGACTGTTGGCGGGCCGCAAAAACAATTAATTTAATCCAAAGATTCAACCTTTATCTAACTATGAGGGATAAAGGTTCTCTTGACATATTATTTAAGTATCTGCTTGTCATGTAGCTTCATTTTGACACAATTTTGTACTCTAAATTAGGTAACGAAAATTCTGATACAGGTCATATCAAATGTTCACATGGGCCGCAGGTTCCCCACCCTTGCAATAGACCAAAGAACTGCAACCTGTTACTAATGAAAACAAGTTTAGACATATTGATTACCAATGATCTTGTTAAGATAACAAAACTTAATGTTATTGTTAATAAATATAGGTTCAACTTGATGATTCATTGAAGAAAGGTAGCAGTGCCATAAGAGTGGTTTTCTGGGGATTGGACACAAGACGTTCATCACTCTGCACAACATTATTCAAAAGAAGGCGTAAATACATTTGTAGTTGCTTGCGACGCTGTTCAACAAACTTTGTAGACTTGTTTCCAACAGCCTTTTTTGGTGGAAATGAAAAAGTGTCAACAATAGGGTGTTTCTTCCTGACCTGGCGGTGCAAATTGAAAAAGTCTGAATATCGTCTGTAAATATTCCATTCTTCTGATCCAATTCTTACAAAAACTTGATAAACATGGTGAGAGCTAGAACCTTTTTTCTGAAAGTAGACTGATGGGATCCACACATTTATAAGCGCTCTGGCTGATGAAATTTCTGGGTCACTGCTGTTGAAAGTATCATTTTCAATTTTTGATACCAATGCATCATGAAGCATCGGTCCACGAAGAGCAACAAGCTCTTCTTTCATAATTTTTAATAGAATAATAGCTGATCTCAGTCGAATGCGAAGATTGCTATTTAGTTCCAACAATTCACCATGCATCTGTGATACCTCAACCAGCTTTTGTTCATACAGCTTAGACTCGTTCAAAATGGATTGGTTGTCTGCTTGGTCGCATATAATTGATTCACCTGCAACAGATGCATTATCTTGTGAAAAATCTTTCTGCTCAGGTTGCTTGGCTGAATCTTTTAAACGTTTTGTTACTTTTTCAAACTCAACACGTAATAAGCGTTCTTGCTCAGTTTTTTCCAAAAGCTGTGTTTGCAAATCTTGTACTTTCTGCTGTAAAACAAGTGATTGATCCATTTGTAAATTTAACAAAGTTTTTAACCGCTTGTTAGAATTTATGACTTCTTCTTTTTCCTGCGTAATTTCATCTAACATACCTTTAAGTTCATCCATTGAATAACTGCCCACTTGATCTTTCTCTAAAGTCATCTGAGAACTTTTGTTTCTTGCTTTTCCATGAAGTGAAGCATTGTCAATGTCAACTGACTGATGAAGATCTGAAGCTATTGTACTGTATGGAGAAACATCATCATCATCATCATCATCATACTGCACTGGTAGAAGAGTAACAGTTTCGTTTTCAGCAGGAAATAATAGACCTGAGGTACTACTACTTGGGGTTCTAATAATTAATTCATCCATTATTACATCATGGCCATCTGATGTGCTAGAAGTATCCTCCACATCTGAGTGTTCCTGATAGGAAGCTGCATCCTTCTGTTTCAATGGACTACTTTTATCATATAAAGAAGTTTTGCTTTCATTTTGAGGTGAGTGCCCATTTTTTTTCAGAGTTTTTGATGAGCTGCTTGAATGCAATAAAACTTGGTCTGATTTAGAACTTCCTGGTGCATCTTCACTAGCCTGCGAAAGAGTTGCAGAACAGTCTGATTCATCATCATCACTGAAACTGATTATCTTAGAACGCTTTTTCTTACCCACTCTTGTTGTAACAGTTTTCGGAAATGTTGCCTCTTCGAAAGATTTATTGTCAGTGTGATGAGATGTTTTAGAAGTGAGTGTTGTAGCTGCAGCATTTAACAAAGCTGGAAGAGAAGGTGACTGGGCAACAGTGCTGCCATCAAGTGATGCATTGTCATAACTTATATTAAAGTACAGCGAAGTCAGACCAGCTGCCATGTGTGGTAAAGTACTTGCAAGCTCTTCGTCAAGCAGAAATGCTTCAGTTTCATAATATTTTTTTAACAAAGTTGTATCACCTAAGAGCATTTGCAAGTAACGCTTCAACGAACCCTCATTAAGTGAGCAACGCAACCAAGCCCTACCTCTGCCCACATCTGTCTTAACATTCTGCAAGTTTGAAAATCGCTCAATTTCATGGTTGGAAAGGTGTTGCTTGACTAAGTTCCAAAAGGTAACTTCCTCAGATTTGGGCAGGTAAGTTAGGGATGCTAACCCTCGTGTTGGCGGTTTCATCTTGTGTTGCAGAACTGCTTCAAACTGTGAGCAAAGACAAGATATCCAGCTAGTGTCACCCGTGACAAGCCGCTGCTTCCCAACTAAGTGGGTTTGACACGCACGAACGGCATCTAGCAAGTTCGTGTGCAGTAAATTTCGTTCTCTTTCAAACTGATTCATAGTTCTACTGCGCTTGAGGCTCTGCCGACGTTAGACGCATTGCGTTATCAAAATGCAAAGCGCAGCATATTATTGTTGAAGCCTTGAAGGTCTGCGATCGTGACGACATTACCACGCTTCATTGATTACACCACGAAATATTGGCGAGGAGAGTGCTGCTGGCAGAAATGACCGCAAATCGGATAGTGGTTTTTACTATCCGACCCGAATCCTGTTCTAGTTGAAATCACACTATCCGTATCCGAAAACTATCCAGAAGTGTGTCTTCAGTAAAGTATAGACCAGGGGTGCCCAAAGTTTTCTAGGCATGGGCTGCGTTTCGCTATTTGTAAGTCTTGGCGGCCCACATTTTATAGTAATTTTTGTCTGTAAGTTTCGGCTTAATCTTTGAGATTGTATATTGTAGGATAAACAATCACAACAATTTCTTTGGCTGTAGGCTATCAGCACAACGGAACTCGTAGTTCATATATCTTCTAAGTGCGGCCCTCATCTTGAATATGCCTTTTCTTACTCATATGTTTCCCCAAAATGCTTGGAAATACGAAAACAGCAAGGTGCATAGCGTGCGTTCCACTAATGTTAATCTGACTTTGTTTGCAACAGAAATGCCGTAAAAGTAATTTAATAATACATATGGCGTTGCCTACCAGTACGTGCAATTCACGCTGCCTTAGGAAATAACAAAGGATTATTGCGTAACAGAACGATTACAAACTACAAGCCAAGCACATATGCTTGTTTGCGTTATTCACGCGTTATAAAAGTCGACTATAGGCTACATTTTGCGACATTTGCCATAAAGTATTTGAAGCGGCGAATTTTGACTTGTTGGCCTTGTAGGCTAAAAAGAGGTCTGTACATAGGGCTACGAATTTTGGAAGCCCGTTACCTTTGTGTTAGTTGCACTACAAAAATTCAAAACTCCGGAGAATATCTGTTCAGTTTTCTATATCATAAGCAATAGAACTTTTAGGCTATGAACCCTGACGGAGGGCGTAGAAATTCTTCCCACGGGCCGCACTTTGGGCACCCCTGGTGTAGACAGGCTTGGAGGAATAGCACAGAAAACTGAAATGATGCTTCCGCAGATAGTAAATAAATGGTTGCACGATGTGCAACTTTCTCCAAGAGGTCAAAAGTGACCAACATTTTTTTACAGTCTGATTCCTCAATCGTGGGCGTGCGCAGGGGAGAAAAAATGGGCCTTCCCCCCGTGGAAGTTGGGAGTAATTCTTGCAATGACAGTTTATTTCCCGATGTGACAGTCACACCGCACAAGAGTCAGTCTCACTATTTTGGTAACATGCAGTTATGAGCTTGCAGTTCACTAAATCCGCTTCTTTGCCTGCAGAGGCAGGTTGCGAAACTCGCGAGCGAATTGTTCTACCATTGGCCTTTGTTGCGTAATAATAACATGGCAACAAATCTTCGAAGATGCACTTCAAGTTACGGTAATATGCGTTTTCCCGCACGCAACTGTTTAACGCAGACATCTTGGCAGGTAATGCAGTAAGACAGTCACTGCCATAGGTGGCGGAATCGGGGGGGGG
>JGI24021J15306_10005574_pt1 | contig 14979 bp, 10 predicted proteins | sample Ectturendosymbi1_FD_15306 | JGI IMG/M metagenome (IMG submission 15306)
AAACACTTTGGCCTAGAGGTCGGGCCCTAGGCCAGGCAACATGAGCCAAAATGATCACAAAACTACTTCACTTATGACGTCAGTCACAAAAAATCCACACCCCCAACCAAAAACTTTTTTTTCGAGTGCAATCTACTAGACTGGCCGATCCGTTTGAGCCTTTGAACAGCTCTCTAGCACAATCGACGGAGGAGCTAGGGCGTTGGTAAGGCAACCAAAAACTGCTGTTCTTTAGGCTGAAATCGAAGTACGAATATATCGTACGTCTGTCCTCAAGGTGTTAAGAAGAATGTAGGAAAGGTTTTAATTTCTGTTGAAGATCTAAAGAAATTATGCAGAACCAATATCAGCACCACAAAATATAAAATTTCGAGAGGGCACTGCACCTAAGAGGAGCATACGTTCACGCTTTTAAGACAAACAAACCAAATAGGTCACACCTCTGGGGCTCCAAAAACTAAGATGGCGCAGGGCTCCGCGCTCCCTAAATCTGTCCCTGCTTGTGAATATTTGACAAAAGCCAAATTGGACACATGTGTGTAGTGTGTACAAATGTAACAGCATGGAGTGTTCTACAGATACATGCTAAAAAACAATAAGCCGTTGATTTGAATGTTAATTTTTGTTAGATACTTTTGTGAAAAATCTCACTACATTTTTTCAACATAGGTCTTTTAGGAAAGGGAAGACAATGTGACAAATTTTTCAAATAGATCTATTGGCAAAAACCTGACAAATGTAAGTGGGTATCATGGTAGTCAATATTTGTTTTTTGTGTGTTTTGCAGGAAATGTGATTATTCAGGAAATTGATCCCAAAGTTCCTATAGGTGAGCTTCGAGAAATTTTAGGAAAGCGCATGAAAAACTCAGATTTGAGCAAGCATGACATTTACATTCAGCAAGTGGTTCTAGATCCTACACTAAGCTTGTATGAACAAGGAGTTAAGGTAGGTAGTGAGAAATCATGGTGATTTTCCATGTTGTGAATGGCACTTATCTTTGTTCACTGCATTTATAACTGCAGGATACAGAAATAAAAGGAATTGGTTGGTGAAGCAGTATAGGAAAACTCAGGGGACAGCTGTTCTTTGACAAAAGTGGAATACAGTAGATTTTGATTTTATTATATGCAAAACTTGTTTTTTCAGCTAATGATAATGGTTTTCCTGATAGCTGGATGTTTTTTTCTTCTGCCGCATTTGAATTTTTCTGTTTACTTTCTTTTTTTGAGTTTAGAATGGAAAAAATTAGTGCAATGATAACATTTTTCTTATTGCTGCATTTTCATATGTTGCAGGGGTGAACAGAGTCACATTTGGTTGTTGCCTAAGCAGACTAGATTTTATCTTGTTTTTTGCAAATGTAACCTTTCTTGAACTTTTTGTGCTAATGTCCAGAGTGGTAATTTCCAGCTCAAATTTATGCAGCATAACTGCTTGGTTGTTTCCTTTTCTTATCAATGTGACATTAAAATTTTGGCAACATGCCCACAGTGAAATTTATGAGATCTGAGCATTAACCTCTTTTTTCACATTTTGAAAGCTGGTTACCCTCTTTTCCAATTCCATTCTCTACTTATTCACCCCCACTTTCCATATTTACAAAACACAACACAATTCAACATCTTATCATTGCATTTGTGGTAATTACTGTACCACCAAACCTACCAGATGGACTTCTCACAAACCAAAGAGAAAATTCCCCAATGTACTAAGATATTCCTAGGCCACTGTCTATGGAAAGAAATCCTGTCTCAGCAAAGAATCAGACACTTTAAGATCTTACAGAGTATACATTTTGCCTATGATGTGAGCATCATCAGCTCTTATTCAAATAGAATCTATTCCTAGGCCTGTATATATAAAGCATCCAAAGCCAAGATTACATGACTGTATCAAAGAATTTTGGAACTCAATAAATATTGTTGGATTGCAAAGATGCCAATTTGCTTATTTTGAAACTCTTAAGAGGAATTTCTTAAAAACTGTGTAGGCCTCCAAATGAGCAGATCTTATGAATCTGGTTTGAATTCTGCGTTTATTTTCATTTGGCCGAACTGTGATAATGTCTGTCCTCCATGGCACCTGTCATGCTGTGTCTTCATGATAAAAAAAGTCAAAAACTGCTACTGTTGTTGTGCCACTAAGAGAGAGGGGTGACACTGCTCTGTGTAGTATTAGTTGAGGATCATTGGTGTCCCTGAAGTTTGCTTAAACAAATTAAAAATTGAGGCACACACTTCTTTATTCATCCTTTCCCCACAAGCAGGAAGAGCTTGGGAGAGGTCTGTTTTTACCCTTGAGATTGCTGCCTACAAGTAGTGCTTTACAAAGCATATGTACTGAAATTTCGGTTCAATATCTCTTTCTGCTTTAATCTGTATCTTTCTTGTCACTGCTGATTTCATATTACCCTTTTCTTCAAACCTCCTCTGGAGAAGGATCTCAAAATTTTGTCATACATCATTTGATAATGTATATATCTGTGTAACTACAGCACTAAGCCTATGAAATTAAATTGGGTTAACATTTTGTAGAAGAAAATTATTAACACCTTTGGGTCTGGGTGGATTTACCTTTAAGACCCGCATGAGCCACTTTTTACCATAACTTTACAATTCCGTAACTCGCCAGGTGATTAAACTAGAGAGCTGTTCAAACCCTCAAAAGATGCGTCGAGTCTTCTTGTTTGGATTTTTTTAATTGTAAAGTTTTGGATTTCAGTTTTTTTGTGGGTAACATCATAAGTGAGTAAGTTCAAGCCATTTTTGTCAAAGTTAACTGGCCCTGGGTGCCAACTGCTAGAGGGAATTTTTTGACTCAATTTTTTAGTGGAAACTAGGCTATAATCCAAATTTTTCTGAGCCTTTGATGGGCTTTCTAGCATTTCTGGTTCAAAAGTTATGGCCCAAAGCAAAAAAATCATCAAGTCATCACTAATAAGTTAATGAGCACATGCTCCCAGCATGTTAATAAATATTAGGTTGAGAATTTCAAACGTGCAGTCGTACATGTGGATTGTGTCATAAACAAATCACTAGTTTTCAAAATGTGCACTGCCTGTGACACAGCACACAGGGCTTCGCACAAATCCTTTCCAAACCTTCTTGACTGTCTGAATGATATTGGTGGTCATCCAAATCTTCAGATCCTGTGCAAACAGCTTTCCTCTTTGAACTATTTTATTTTGTTGGTCTAGGAGACTTGCAGGCTGAAATAAGCTATTGTTGAAAATCTAGTCTAATTTTCTAAGTGAAGTTTGGAAGGCTCCTGAAAACAATCACAGAATGCCAACATTGAAAGCATGGTGACAAACCAAGATATTTGCAAAACACTAAAACAAATAAAAAAATACAATGAAAACAAAAACCAATGAAAATGACTATAGAATGTCAACGTTGAATCACCTACTTTTGTATTGATCAAATGTTTGAAGACATTAAATCAACAAGTTACAGCAATCTAGTGATTATTTCCTAATCTCTGGAGATTTTTTTACATCTAGTGTTTTTTTTATTTTCAGAGTGGGCACGCTGCTTGCAAAATTGTTTCCCAGTGCTTTTGAAGGTCTATTTATTAACTAGCATATTAGAGAAATCTAGGATTTGTCCACATAAGTGGTAGGTAAAATTAGTTTGTGATAGATCTGCCATTTATGTTTTAATACATCTACATATATAGCTGATTTAGTGGAGGTTAGCTGTTCAACACCCAACAAAGCATAAACAGATTTTGGTGCCTGAAAACAAAAATATGCAAAAATGTAAATTAATGCAAATTGTAACGAACTTTATAAAACTGAATATATAGGATGAAGCTAGAGCAGTATGGATTGATCTTTATTAGATTTGTCCATTTCATGGAGTTGCTCCTATTCGTTGCTTTTCAGGTTGAAGATAAAATCATCATGACAGTTCAAGTGCAAACCACAGATGTGCATCACAAATTGGTAATTGTTGATATTGCTGAAACCTCCATTCCTGCAGCAACAAAAACCAGATTAAATCACAAATGTAAGTTGATCGTGTTATTACAGATGTTTTGCAAATGATGATACGTACTTACAAGCTTGTTGGCTATCAAAATGAAAAGTATTTCTGGTATACTAATTCAGTGTATGGTTATCTACATGATTGACCACTGATTGTGTCTACAACTTGTGAGTAACAGGTTGATTAGGTGTATTTTATGTTATGTTCGTTGAATGGTGATTGCTTGAATTCAAGCACCAAGAGTATTTATAAGCTTTTCTGCTTTCCATTCAAGTTCATTTTGTTCGGTGGTGTATGTCTGCTGTAGTATGTAAACTCCTTGAATGTGAACTGTGATGCTAGAATGGGTTGTCTTTTCGAGTTTTCGTGTTTTGCTGGAGGGTATTGGGATCTTTACTTGCAATAGAAAGCTCATCATTGAAGTCTTGTAAGATTTGCTACACTTTTTAATTTGATTGTCAAACTGTCAAAGGTAGTGTAAATAAGACAAAAACGTATTTAAAATACAAGCTCTAAACATTTTTGTGTCTTATCCAGTGCTGCATTCTGCAGTATAAATACTCACATTGAGGCTAGTTTAGAAAGAGCGCATTACACTGTTATAAACTTTTGACAAAGCAAGAAAGTANTTACCCACTGTTAAATCAACATACACTTTTGTTGTAACAATGCTTGTGTACAAATAAGCTTTTTTTTGTTTTATGCTCAAAAGATGTAGGGTTCAAAGATTGGTCTAAGTTATAACAAACGATTGTTTGCATGCTATTTTCTACCTTTCTTTGATGATAACCACTATATACCTGTCTGTTGTAGTTTTGAAACGATTTTGACTTTTTTTGTGTTGACCAAGTACATCATTTGTATTACNGCAGACAGTTTCTGTTTCATTTTCAGCTGCCACAAAACGAAAGTATGTTTTTACGGACAGCTCATCTGATTTGATGGAAGAAAAGGATGTAGATAGTGGAAATGAGCTTGGCATTCCAAGTGATCCAACATTGTGGAATAGCGAGCAGGTAGTGATCTATCTATGTGGTGTCTAATAGCTGCAGTGGTGGCAATTCTCGAATTTAGAACGTAGTGGCCACTGCGGGGCCAAGAAAAAAGTGGTGGAGGCAAACATGTATCTATCCTGCATGGTGATTTTTCGTTGTTGTGAAGATTAATTTTTTATGATTAACCCCATCAAACCCAACATAAGCTTGTGAATCAGGGGTGGATCCAGCCAGTAAGGTTAGGGGGGAGATTGCAGTAACATTTGGTAGTCATGTCCCATAATGGCTTTGCTACTGTGAGATGATGTATACTTCACAACACTGCCTTGACTGTTTGACAAACAATGGATGGCAAAATGGCCTTATATCATGAATGCTGTTTTCCAGATTGTACAGAATTATGGTGAATAAAGTTATTTTCGTAGGTTTTAGGGGGGGAGATCACCCCACTGGGATCTGCCCCTGTTGTGAATATCATTACATATGACCTAGCCTTATTATTCACTAGAGGCACATGAATGCCACTAGAAGCAATTGTATTGTATTGTGTAACGTCTTCACTCCCACACGCAAAGCGCTAGGTTTTTAACATGCATCGCAATTGCACACTTGCACTGCTATGTCGAATATTCTATGTCCTCTTATTAATCTTTCAGTTAAATCTCTGTTTGCTAACTCTTGTCTGACACACCTAATTTAGATCTGAGGCTGTCATGCTGCGCTCTAGAAATCGCAATATTTTTATCAAGGCGATGGGGTTCAACACAGGTTGGGTTTTAGCATAGACAGTGATTGATTTCCAGGAAAAAAACTTTTGTCTATAGATTGATTTTTAAGTTGAAAATTTGCAACTGAGCTTTTCACGTTTTGTTTTTTAAGGTGCACCGGTGGATGGTATGGGTTGCGAAAGAGTTTGGATTTGACACAAGCGTTATCAAGTTTTATGACATTGATGGACAGGCTTTAAATCTAATGTCACAATCAGAGTTTGTAAACAAATTTCCATATGGAAACATTCTGTGGTCTCACTTGGAATTACTGAAGGTGAATGATCTTTGTCAGCGATGTCATTAACATTCACTGTTCTCCATCTCATGCCGGTTTTTGAGTTTTAGTTAAGAACGTTGTCTTGATCTATGTAGATCATGCGAAGTGGATCTTATAATTGCCAGGAAATGTGAAAATGCGGTCGGTTGCTTTCCGTGTATCACCACTGCCCCATGCAGTGCCCTTCATATTAAGATTTTCAGAATTTAACATGAAATGAAATAGTGGCTTATTACTACTTTCAATACACACATTGTCTCTTCTTGGAGGCCAACATCATTAGCAGGGCTAATACAGTAGATCTTGATGTGTGTACACCTGCACTTGACAAGCCGACATTTTGTCTGGGCTGCGTTGATGTGCCAGCAAACAAGTTCACTGGTTTGGTCTCCATTCATTGCACATTGTTTCTACACGCAACCTATTTTTCATATGACTTTTAACAGGTGACTCCCATGCACGAAAGTTGAAACGTTTTCTTGCATGCAAAAAAAACAAAACGCTTTCTCTCTACTGTCTTCGACTTCTCTCAACCAATGAGACAGAAGTCGAAGACAGAGAGAAAGCGCAAACTGCGGATCATGCAACCGCAAAGATCGAAACAAGCTCTTTATTTAGCATTCTCTCAGAATAGCCATGCGGTGCACACTAAATAAATACCTGTATACACATATGCTTAGCTCACTAATCCGATGTGCATCCACTAGCTGTCAAAAAAAAACGAATTAAACGTTGAATACTAGTATCACAAAGAAACGTTTCGCAAAAAGACTGACTTATACTAATAACAACCAAACGGTTTTTATAACGGAAAGCAAAATGTAGCACATATGTTTATTGTCAAGAAGAGAAGATTCGCTGCTAGTTTAGTGTCTTTCAGAATGTAAAGGTTTGCATCTAATAGAACACTGTTGAAATGTTCACTCAGACCCGTTTCTTAACCTTGCTAGTCCTGTGTGCATGTCACAAACTTTAGCGAAAGCTTAAAAGTCGCATAAATATGTCTTAGATATAATGTAATACTTTGTTTGCCACATGATGCTTCTATACTGCCAGGCAGTGGCGCAGCCAACCCAAAAGTTGGGGGGCCATAATGTTCGATTTTAGGCAAGTAACAGTAATTTATTTGGGATACCGCCTCTCAAAGCACAAAATAACTACATATTCTAAAAATTGGAGGGCATTGTCCCCTGACTACGCTTATGCTGCCAGACCAAGTTTTTCTGCGTTGAGATCCGCATTATCTCCGCAGCTGCATCCCATCAGGACTTGCCATTTTGTAAAATTGCAGAGAAATGTTGTACTCAACGAAATATAATGCTTTGAATCCTTTTACTCAACAAATTTCTGAACCTTAAAGTGTTACGTGAAACTTCTGACATGTAACTTAACAGTCTGTAATGTTGAACAGCGCAGCCGCGTAAGTTTTCTACCCACAAAAACTTATTGTATGCTGGCGTGCACCAAGGCTTTCTAGAGAGAGAAGGCCTTGCGTGCACCATGCAGAAACATGTAACAGACCCTCAAGCATTAGTTAAAAGTTGGTATTTAAGACATGCCCTGAAATTTTCCAATTCAATAATCTGTCTACAAAGTACCCTCCATCCAATGACTTCCATAGATAACTTTTTTCAATGACTGTATGTGATTCCTGCTCAGCATACCTAGATTTCAAATTTGGGACGCTCGTATAATGTAAGATCTGTGTTGGGCTGCGCAATAGAAAGTTAACTCTCTGCTTCTGTTGTTAAAAACGTTGGCGCGGTTTTATTAAGAATTAACGTGTATCTGTCTATGTGGAATTCAGCCATCTGTCAGTTTGGATGTCCATGGAGTAAATAAGTTGTCGAAGAAAACTATTTTCTTGTAACAGAAACTTATATTTCGACCAGCGGACCAAGACACTCTCGATTTATCAACGTCTGGTGTAAGTACAGGCTGTTTTCGTCTTTTTTGTACGAAGGTGTTCTAATATTTTAAGCCTAAACTCGATATTAGTATTTAATTGTCCTGTTGTAAACTTTTTTGCTGTGCAGAAGTTGTGTTGTGAATCATATCTCCGCTGTAGAATCTTAAGGCGTGACTGTTTGTCCTCATGAAAGTTGCTTTTTGTTTTGGTACAGCCTGATATAGCCTCTGCGGAAGTGAGCTCCTTGACGGATCCCACAACTACCTTCACTTTTGCGCACCGCCCTAATGTTTACGACCGCCTGTCGGGAAACAGGTTCGCTACAACAGACATTGGTTTGCATTTGTGAAGTTTCGGGTAGTATTGCTTTCTAGGCAAGGTGGTTGTCACGTTTGCTAGATTGATGTTGTTGATCATTGGCTTACTCAAACATTACTTTAGGTCTGGAAACAACGGTCAAATTCAGTTGTGGCAATTTTTGTTGGAAATGTTGACGGACGCCGACTGCGTAAACTGCATCAGATGGATCGGTGACGATGGTGAGTTTAAGCTGATCGACCCAGAGCTCGTTGCGCAGAAGTGGGGGGAGAGAAAAAACAAACCGGCGATGAACTACGAAAAACTCTCGCGGGCTTTGAGATACTATTATGACGGCGAGATGATCTCGAAAGTAAGTGTGTGTATATGTTTCTTTCCATTATACTTGGTTTTATGAGTTTTGTTGTAGATTGCCTTCTTCAAATTTAACCACATTCAGTTTCCAGAATGCAATGCAAAGTAAACGCTCACAAGAAGTTCGAATCGAAATTAATCAAGACTTTCAACTTTCGCACTTACCTGAGTTGTCTATGCAGCAAAAACATGTCGAAAGATCATGATGCTAGGACGCATCGTGGGGAGGATGGGGTGTCAATTTTCGAGGGTTTAAACATTTTGAAACCGCGATGCTGAAGTTGGTCCTGAGTTTGGTTTATGTAAGTTTGCCTTAATCAAATTTATCTCCTTTTTTTAAATTAGAAATTTGACTATTCAATTTAAATTGAAGATGAACGAAGCCTTGCATCGCCCGCACTGTATGCAGTACAGTAGTTTTATTGATAGTTACCATTTATTTATGTTTCACTTTCCAGATTCTCTCTCATAATTTTTACACACTTTAACGTTTCGGATAATATCTTGGGCGATTGATTTATCACAATAATTAGAGGCGTCTTTGTGGTGTGTTAGGACTGACAGCTAGCTTTGTTACTAAGAAAATACTTTGACATTATCGTTGCGCAGTTCATTTGCTTGTTTTTTTCATACTGGCCACAACGCTTTGGTGATAATGGCAGTTAGATGGGTTTTTTTGTTGAATCAAATTAGGTTGCATTTTTCATTTTGTCTTTTTAATAACGTGGTCTATACTGCCAAAATAAGTTTGACTAAATTGTTGTCGCAGTTCTTTAAAAATCAAAGGCTTCCTCTTGCGCAGGTTTCCGGGAAGCGTTTTGTTTACAAATTTGTTCGCGACCTCAAAGCGCTGGTCGGCTACAGCGCGGGCGATTTGAACAAGCTCGTGACGGAGTGTGCCGAAAAGCGGTTGAAAGTAGCCTCCACACGCAGCGTGGATGAATACCTGCAAAAGCCGAAGCCGCGATCTGTCGTGACGATAGCGGCGAGTGACGTCGTACCGTGGCAGTGATACCAAGCGATGTTCAACTGCAGTGTAGGCTGCAAAGCACGTACGGCTTTCACGGAACGAAGTGTGTTAAGTGCGGTGCACTGGATGTTGGTCGAGTGACACAGGGAAAAGGTTTAGGACAACAGCGCAGTTGTGCGTCGCTGATAGCAGCACATTTTTTTCGATTGATTTGTTTTTATCCTAACCTAAGCAATTATGGAATTCGACTGTATGTTAGAAATTGTAGCCATGCCACTAGTTTCTTTTTGTTTAAAGTTTTGGAAATATAAATGTTCCGTGCTCGGCATCTCCACATGAACCAATGAAGTTGCTTATCCCATAGCGTGATGTGCTGGGTCGCATTTCGGTTATTATATATGGTGCTATGCAATTTTCTCGCTGAAACATACATTTTTTGAAGTTTCTTATTGGCAAGTATAGCGATCTGGTGTTCAACCGTGTCTGATATGCCACTTTGCCATGGTTTTGTATTAGCTGATTTGATTGTGTATCAGTTCTGGTTTATCACGTGTTGAGAGTGAACTCACAGCAAATGGTCAGGTCATCACAAGGTGGCTAGGTCTGCATTACCCGTGTTGTTCCATTTTGTAAGTATCTGGCGGGCACGTGGCGCCTAATTTGACACCTGAGCGTTTCATAGAATCAGGGATGTTTGTTCGGGGTGGCGAATGTGTCCAGAAATACAACGTGCCACAAATGACTCCGCGTGTCGGGCGCAAAAGCTGTGCTTATTGAACGTTTTCAAAATGCTTAGTGCTTTCCAAGAAACAGTGGACCTTGGTTTTTCCCACTTGTCATCTCGTCCATACCTGCCATTGCGCGTTACTTTGTTGGATTCTGCCACATGCTTGTGACTAAGTGACTGACAAGTCACAACACCGATGCACGCGCACAGATTTCCCATATCGAGAAGGACAATATCTCATTCTTTGAGAACAAAAAAACTCGTGAGAGCAGTGGCAGATAGGCACAATCGTCCTCCCACTGAACGATCACCAGTTTTCAGAGCAAAAAGACGGCGGACGACAAACGCTGACGTGTTTTGTTAGTATTCCGGTACGAAAAATAACAGTGGCTTTTTACTTTCCTTTTTTATGATTAATTACGTAAATTTTTGCTCCTCTGCTCTGGTGAAGTCGAAACGGATTCTCTTGGAGATAGAGTACGTAATTGCACAGTTACGACAATGCTAAAAAGCATATGAATTTGACAATGATTTTTGGTCCCCTCTTTCGTCGGTCTCCCTGCGACCTGCTACTGCTTGTAAGAGCGGATTAACTTTCAATACTTCAAATACATTTCTGATCCTCTACCTTTTTGCGTTTTACTGTCATGAAGTTGTTTCGGCAAGCTTTCTACCAACTATTTACCGTAACTCTAGTGATTGATTTGAACAGCCGTTAGTCAGTCGTTTGATGTGCTTCACACGTTTTTACGAGCTTTTGGCCTACAATTGAAATAATCACGGGTGTTGTTTTGTTGCTTTAAGTTCGATGAAAAGTGAAATCAGACCTACTTTGAATCAGTCCCTTTGTTTTACTTCGGTTTCAAGTGGTTTCGAAGCGACCCCACGAGAGAGGCTGCAACCTGTGCCCCGGACCAGGGCCCATGAACTTCAAATGAGCAATTATATACAATGTTTGTATTGTTATAAGCTTATTCATGCAATATTGTGCAAATTATGACTAAAGTTGTTGTTCAAGTCGATATACAGTGTATCGCCACTTTTAATGTGCACGTTTGGGAATATCTCAACCGCTGCTATAGTGTTCCCGGTGTAGGAAACAATGTAGAGGTTGGGGGTGTTGCCCAGCGTAGAGGTTGCTTGCGAGGAAGGTCGTCGTTGCATGCAGAAATGCTGGTTTCCCCAAAATTTATTAACAACGAGGGAGCCTGGTCGTTACATGAGTACTGTTCTAACTCCCGACTAAACTGCTTGACATTTAAGTTGCCCAGCTGAAGCAAGGCGTTTAGCTCTCACCCATAAAAATATCGTTTTCGCAGANTTCCTGGTACACAACTTTATTTGCAAAAGGCTTCTGGTTAGCAGCAGCAGAAACAGCGAACGTGGTCCGTGCATTAGCGATATCAAAACTCGACTAACTAACTGAAACGTGGTGTCCACGCCGCGAAACCAAACTTGGAATGACGAAAATGAGGTCAGCATGATCTGCATGCAAGCAGTGGAGCGCGAACACGTGAATTTCCTTGACGCAACAACAAGTTGAGTTAAACTTGCCCGCACGTCGAGAAAACAATTGCGAGTTAGAAAACGTACATCCATCCACTATACTGCTGTTTCATTGTTAGCCCAATGCACGAAGTTCTGCGTGACATGACGGACCAATCGAAAACGTTACATAGGACATTAATCAACTCAATAGTGTTATAGAATGAAGCCAGTTTTTTTCTTTTGTATGTAGTTGAGAGCAGGGGTGGATACTAGGAGAGGCGAACTATAGGCTGTCACCTCGGGGTTCCCCTTTTACAGACAGACATGCCGCGGCGCCCCTCCGGAGTTTCGCACTTTTTGCATTGTTTTGTTCAAAAACTGATGAATCGCCCTATAGCAGGCCTGCACAACTCAAAGCTCAAAGGGCCTACTTGTCAACATAAATTTGCCGCGGGCCGCAAAGGTCTGTTTCGTTTCGATGTAGAGATTTCGTTGTGATAATGGAAAAAATTCTGCTAACGACAACGGCTTATTCAAGGTCGATCTTTTGCAACATTCTCTACAATGAGAAAGCTCTCGCGGGCCGCAAGAAAAACTTTGGCGGGCCGTATGTTGTGCAGGCCTGTAATACGGCATGGGTCTTGTACAGACTGCCAACAAAGGTTACTGGCGGCATTTCGTTTTTTTTCGTGTATTTTTTGTGTCCCATTTATGCCTGTCCCACGCGTTTTTTCGGCGCGGACCTGTGTTTGATCTGCTAATAATAAAGTTTTTTCGACAATAAACAGGTTACTTTTTAAGGTTAGATAAGTTTGAGAACAATTTCTGAATTGTTGTGAAGGCCGCTTCTGCTCCGGAAACGTAAGCCAGGGAAATGGTGATAATGTGATATGGCCAAAGTGTCTATGGATATTAACCGTATTTGTTAAAAAAAGTTACCTGAGCAGTTGGGTTTTCACCGCTATGAAGTCAACATACATCCGGATGAATTTGTCCCTGAACCCCCTCCTAAAAAAATCCTGGATTCGCCTATGCATGTCCACTCTCGTCTGCAGACTCAACGTTGCGAAACTTGCGAGCGCATTGTTCTGTTGCGTAACAATAACATGGCAACAAATCTTCAAAGGTCCACTTCAAGTTATGATAGTTAATATGTTTTTCCGCATGTGGCTGTTTACCTCAGACATCTTTGGCAGGTGATGCAGCGAGACAGTGACTGCTGATAACGGTAAGATACGTTGTTTTGTACTGCATGTAAAGAAGCATAAGTGAATCTGTCGTAATGTTTCCGCTTCCACAAGCTTGAAAAATCCATTATAGTGTCAGATGTGAGTGTGACCAATGTGCTTGAGTGAATAGCTTTATTCAGCTACGCTTGTGCAGGTTCTTTTCACACAGTATACAGCAAAAATACGTGACTAGTTAGAAATACCTCTGAAAGGCTTGTGGAAATACGTCTTAAGGCTTGGTTCTAACTTCTGAGCGAGTACTAAGAGCAAAGCTACATTTGCTGTGGCGAGTTTTCATAATTCATCTGCTCAGTTTTTATGCCTGCGTGCAGGTGTTATAATTTTAGTAAGCAAATACTTTCCACGATGGGTGTAAGCAATGAATCGATTTCACGTAAAATTGCGCATCCTCAGTCCAGAAAATTGCAAGCAAAGCTTACGGGTGAAAAGTTGAAAGGCTTAAGCAACAGCAGAAAAAAAACTCTAGACTACAATCAAAATCTCGTAACACAAGCTCAGAAATCATAACAGCTTAACAAACTGACTGACGTCAAGAATACTAGTTGCGACGAAAAGAAACTGTGATTAATGAAATAAGAAAAGTGTTTTCTCAAAAAAAAATTAGAAAGACGTTTACTCAAATAAATAAATGACTGAAACATCCAACAAGTTGACGCTAATGCCTGAAAACTTCAACTATAATCTAGTTCGTGGTGAAATGACTAACAACAGTAGAGAAATGTAGTTGTGTGGGCAGCAAGTCTCTGGGGTACGTATTTAAACCTGCCACGAGTTCGCTTTAAACTAGCTGTTCTTAACCTTTTCGGTCTAGTTTCCCACTAAGGCTAATCACCAAGTTCGAATTTCCCTCCTGATATTTTTAACGACGATGTTTTACAGAACGCTATTTTGCCGATACTCATAGTAGCTATTAGCTCGGTGGTATATAGGTTTCGCATAATAGATATAACAATTAAAAGGATCTACTCATGGGTTTTACTCAAGGATTTCACTCATTTACATTATATCAATTAAACAGAAAAGTAAAGTGCTCATTTTTAATGTGATTTTTGCGATTGCTTTCACTTCACCATCTCGATACGAGGATTAATGTTAAAAATATTTATCGTGTTATTAGAAGGGGAAACTTGTTTCAACGTGTTGCAAGCTCTGTCATCCAAAACTATTATAGCACAATTCCGGAGGCATGGTTCCACTAGTTCTGCAAAGTCTCATGACTTTTTCGCTTTAGCAATGTGAAGTGCAACCACATAGGATGCCTCAACGTACAAATTTACTTGGTTAAATGCAAGTCCTGCATCCAGTCTGACACGTTTGAGACAACCTTCCTTAGACGTACTGCAAAGTAGCCTGCTCAATCGATTTTGCTAGGTTGCTCCTTGTGAACGTTGTTCAAATGCCACTGAGTTGGAATGATTTCAAACAGTTGTTCGCCAGTGTTTTCATGTACAACATACCTTTGCGGGATATATTCTCCATCTTTCTGGAGGCAAGCAACGCCATATCTGATGTAGTCTTCCTTGTATTTTCGCTTATTAACCTTCGCAACCGACACTACACTAGATGTCTTCGAAAAATAATGATTCGTTAAGAAGCTGGTTGTCATGTTTCACCGCAAAAAAATTTAATTTAACTTGTTACAACATAACATCACCTCATCTTCAGCAAAGTATAATTTCAATTCAACCTTGCTGAAAAATTGAAGTCAGCTTTTTTACATATCATTCGTACTTACGCTACGCAGTACGCTTAACCTCACTACCTACCTATAGCAACCGTGGCTACCTTTAAACAACAACGGTCGTTATTCGATTGTGACGTTTGAACATTGTTGAACGCTAAAACGCAATAATTGCAAAACAATGCACTAGTTGACAAGTAGATGTTTCTTTAAAAAATAAGTTTGTGACTTAATATTTAGATTTCCTT
>JGI24021J15306_10005585_pt1 | contig 14967 bp, 8 predicted proteins | sample Ectturendosymbi1_FD_15306 | JGI IMG/M metagenome (IMG submission 15306)
TTGTTTCATATGTCGACTTTTGCGCAGGACTGAAGATGTGTAACACACGAAACTAGTTTCCTTACGCAATAAATTGCGATAGATTCGCTTGGTGTGGGTCATTGATGTGGCTTTACAAGCATTGCTAAGCAACGTACGATCTCAGTTATTACCAGTGATGGCGCTGGCGAGTTGAAGAATATATTTAGAATGTTGCAATTCCATCGCAACAGGTTCTTTGAAAAACTGTTCCGAAGCTGGAGCTGAGGAAAACTCTGCGCAATGTAAGCCCGAGTTGTATACGGGCCTCATTGTGAAGCCGACAACCGGCCCAACATATAGTTTTGAAACCCGATTTAGGCCCGAAAGCCAAATTTACCGTGTGTGAGTCAAGATATGCGCAACTGCGGGGTATTGGTGGCGTAGCAAAGTGAGCGAGACTAAATAATTCACAAATACTCACTTTTTGTAGATTTAATCAACTCGATTGCTTCAACACTAACAGGTGACAAAAGTGTCTGTAGTTGCGAAAAAAAATTGCATACAGGCCCGAAATCGGTCCGAAACATTTTGACAAACTGAATCCCGAACCCGGCCCGACCCGAAAAGCCAGGCCCGACTTTCAACTGATGTGAGTTGTGCTTGGAATGGAGGTTCAGAGTTTCAGTTTCGGCTCTGGTTGACATGGTAACATACTTTGTTTCCCACAAAATGCAAACGGAAAATGTTGCGAAACTCATGTTTTCGGGTTGGTGGAAGGAATGCTGAAAATTTATTAGAGCGAAATTTTAAGAAATCCCTGATGAAAATTTTTGCGCTGTGGAGAGAAGCTACGAACATCCGAGCGACTTTTTTTCTGAACCAGCTGTTGAGTCACGTGACACGAGGTTGTTCAGAGTGGGAGGAGGTTACAATCGTGACCATGTGACCATATATGACGTATGTCAGTGTACTTAAGTGCACCAGAGGAAACGTTCGTGATGAACAATTGTGATCGCTGCGTCATGTGCATGACGAGGAACGCTGATTAATATGTCATAATACGTAGCGCAACGCCAGCGATGGGACGCGACGCTTTTGATTCAGTTTTCGAGCGTATATCAGCTCTTCGCTGGCAGCAACGGTTGCATGCGATGAGCACTGTGGTCAGAATGAGATGAGGTGGGGTGTAGCTACCGTGGTACTTCGTGCGGTAGAGCAAAGGGTTGACGCTTTCAGAATATCGATTGCAAAGCGAGAAGTTATGAATGAATGATGTCATCCAACAAAACACGCCAGACATGATTTCATAGTGGCGCGTAATCTTCATTTCGTCACATGTTGTCTACTGCCTTGTAAACCTGTAGTTTTTGCGAAGCGAAACTTTCTCAAGTAAGTCACTCGAAAAATACTTTTTACGGTTCGTTGGCTGCAGCCAGACAACATGCCGACGATGTCATCACTTAACTTGTATTGTTGGGAGTTTCCGATTCCGCCTCATTGGCTGGCAAACAAACTGCGGATGGAATATTGTCTGAGATAAAGTGGTTCTGCTTTTCACACAAAACGGAGCAATCTTGTGATGGTTTCAGCAGCTCTTGTTTCCACAGTTATATGAGCTCTCAACGTAGGGTATCGAGACTGCCTTGCTGGACTCAAACAGAAACATTTGCGTATTTCACTGAACCACTGTGGACACAAGCCCAGTCACTCAACTAATCCGTGATTTGTGCGAGTACTGCACCTTTTCAGCTTGTTTCGCAAAGGTCCGACTGTCCCTGTGATGCAAGATCTGCATTATTTGCGAAACTTATTTACGGTGGTTGGCGCGTAAATCGTTGCCAAGCAACAAGAGGTGCGTGTAAATATTCCTTTCACGAGTAGTTCACAACCTTGATCTGTTGACGGTATCACAATAAATATACGGAATGACAATCTCCAACGCTACGTAAATGGTGAAAAGCTGGTATTTGTGGAGATGTGAGAAAGAACTCATTGTTTGAAATTCAATCAGCCATATTAAAGTCATCAATGAGTTAGTACCATCACAATATGAGCTGATTTAAGTATAAAAGAAATTATTACATGAACATTTTTGGTTGCTTTTCACCAAAAGGAAAACTGTTAGTAAACTCATAACTCTCCGATGCCAGTGTGGAGCAGTGTGACTTTTTCCAAAACTTTCTGAGCGGCTCAATTTCTACAAAGTTGCTTTTATCAGCAATGAAACCGTTCATAAGGATCCTATTCGTCTCAACCTCACACCTCTACAGTAGGTCCGGTGTCAAGCGAAATTTCTGACTTCATGCCATGTGCGCATGCAGGCGTAGTATTCTACATACCAAATACACTGAGAAAACTCATTAGGGCTTAGGATACAGTGTTTAGGTAAGTGTGTCAGTTTAGAGATAGAAAAAGAAAAATAACTGAGTAACTGAGGTCCAAGACTAAGTCCAATATTTTTTATCTGACGTCTTGCCAAATTTTTTAATTTGCACAACACACATCAAAAACGTAATTGCCAAACTTTATTCCTTTATTTTGAGAAACAAAATAACTGACAAACAAGAAGAGGTCAGAAATTTCGCTTGACACCGTTTGCTTTTGTTTTATTTACAATTAAAAACTGCATTGTAATCATTTGGACTAACTCTGTTTTTATGGCATGCATGTCCTGTTTAAGTTTGTGGTGCCTTTGACAGGGAAGAAATTAGCGATGACAGAGCGACATTTCTTAGATGAAAACAGCAGTCGTTAAAAAAAGTCGGGGGATGAGGTCATTTGAATAAAGACGAGATTAAGAAAACAAATATTAAACGGTATTTGTGCTTTAGTTTTTGATATTTGCCGTAATATGCACTAAACCTTGCAGTGTAAATGTCTCAGAGTTATGTCCGGACAAGTGCACATGATGTTACTTTTGAAAATGGTTTACATAGCGTGCGCCTTGCTAATTGTCTTTTCAAGCTTTCAGCCATGCCACACAAGTACCTGCCTCCAACTTATCCACTTAAGATAAAGTATGCGAAGAGATAGAGCTTCATTGCGCTGCCGAGTAAGTCGTTCGTGATTTTCAGTGCGATTGTGGCAACGCTTGATGTCGCTTTGCTGAAACATGACGAGTGCTGTGCCGTGAGTCATAACGTGTCCTCAAATTTCAAACATGTGATTCTGACGTCTCCTCCCTTCCGGCTAAAAACGTTGACGTTTTGACAGTGTAGGTTCATTTGAAGCGACTGTCTACGCTTGACTGCCTGAGCACAGGCACGGCGCACTCATGGCTTGAAATCCCTTTTACGCGCTTCTATTATTACTGACCACTTCAGTCACGGGACTTGCATGGTACGTACGTCATTTGTTCATAAAAGCAGTGCAGTTGAGGTTCAGGCAGTTACTCTGTGATCTGATAACTGTGCAGGACGTAGCTGTGTTACTGAAAATTTTGCTGCGATTTGTTGTTGCTGAGTAACTGAATTGCAAAGAAGCATGGAGGGCTGTGGGATGAAATGTCTGAAGTATACGATGTTCGTCTTTAATCTTCTGTTCTTCGTGAGTACATGTCGAATAAAAATAGTTATTTTAAACTTCAAATGTTAAATCATTTCATTAAAAAAGTTATCTATTATCTGCTAGTATATTGAGTGCACATGGTGCGCTGATGATCGTGTAGTTATGGTGGTGTGTTCAATTCAAAAAGACTGTTTCTGTGTTTCTGTGATATTTTTTTACGAGGATAACAAGTGTATCTTCAAGTGGTTCAGACGCCTTACTATAAACGATGAGATCAGGTAAGGGAGAGGGTGATGTTGTTCTAATGGATTTATTAAAAACTTGTTGATTTTCTGTGAAGTGTTGGTCGTCAGACCATAAGATGTTACAGAAGCGTTTTAAGCCACAGTCCTCCCCACACAAGAATGTAGAGCGCGCAAGTTCGCCTGCTATTTACATCCTGATACTGTTTAGCTGGTTGCGCCATGGCTTACAATATTTAGTTAAAAATTCTGGCGTACCGTAGGTTTCCTGATCTTTGGGTTTACTGAGCAAGGTAAGTACCTTGTGTTGGTGCTACGTGCCTCATTGAAGGACGACAGCGTTCAGGGACAAACGAAATCACAAAAAGTAAGTGATTTCGTTTGTCCCATCTTCACTGTTTACTACAACTTATACTAATACAACGTCACAATGTCCCCTCTTCAAGACTTGAAATGTCTTTGGCTTTAACATTTTAAATCTGTTTCTTGCGTTTCAAGCCTTAACTAATCAAACCAGCGCTTATGGTAATTGAATGTATGGCGATTTAAGTTCTTCATCTGTAGTCGGACATGCATTGCAATGCATATGCTAAAAACAAATATTCTGTTTTATAACCATAAGCCGCAAGAGTCTCGAACTCACAATGCTCGGATGGCTAAATAGGGGCTTCTGAAGGTACAACGCTTATTGCAAAAAGTCCTTTTTAGTTATTTGCAAATTTCAACAGCAAGTATCATGGGTCACTCAAAATGCATTCGCGGGCCACGAGTTTGAGCCCCTGCTGTGAGGTTTGTACATCCCAGTGTGACCGAGAACTAATTTTACTATTGTTGTTTCCGCCGTGAAACAAATATCTGCACAAAGCTTGTGACTACTAAGTGTACACAATCAGTCAGTTTATGTTAATGTATGGCATTGTTTGAGCTCCCATTGAAATAACTCACACTCAGCAAATGCATGTATTGGTGCGGGCAACCTTACTGCAACGAACTATTTGTGGACTGGTGCATGATTAAAACCAGCCTTACAAAAAAGTAGTATCTTATACTATTTCAATTTCGGTTATGAATAATACAGTAACACTTTTTCCTTAAATAACCACAAATGCTTCGCACCATGAGCTGAGTCATACTGTTCCAACGTAAAGCGTACCAGCAAACTGTCAATGATGTTTTCAGTGTAGACCAGTGGTTCTCAACCTTTATTGACCCATGGACCATCCTTTAAAAAAATTCGATAGACCACGTTGCTATGCTGACAGTTAAGAACAACTAGTCGAAACTGTATTGCACATAGGTCAACGAACTCAAGGGCATGTTCAATCTTAGTTATTAGTAGGAATCCTGTGGACCACTAGAAATTCGTGGTCCACCTGGACCACATTGAGAATCACTAATGTAGACAATGCGATTGCAGTTGCAGCATAGCTGACTTCAATAAGCAAGCACTGGTAGGTTTCGGTACCATGCAAATTTCCGACTTACTAGCACTTCTACCGTGAAATTATATTGATAAGTTGTTAGTAGTTTGACCTTCACTTGCTGAAATGATTACACTTTCAGAAAAAGGAGATTCTCTGCATGGTTTGTCTAAGATAACTTAAAAATGAACCAATCGTATTACTGTAATGCTAACAAACAAATCACTTTTGAATGTGCTGCAAAACTTTTTTTCAAAACTGTCGCTGTTTGTCGTTGGGTTAGCAATCGAAATTCATTGCAGCGCTTGCAAATCACACAAAATGCGGAAAGCTGCTCCATTCGGTGCATTGTGCAACGTCATGATTAATCGACGTATTTTTTTCCATTTTGTGTCAAAAACGTGCTTACTACGTGGGTTCAAAACATTACTGAGGAGATTTCATAAAAACTGAAATGTAGACTTTTCATCAAGGGGTGCTTGAAACTCTTCCTGCAATTTGTGACGTCAACGTGTGTTTTATCCACTCCTGTCATGGCGCTACCCTTAAAAGTATGAAGTAAATTATGGACATTCATTGCTGGATGCCAATTCATATCTGACAACTACGAAATTAGGTACACAGTCTCCTCTCGAATGGCTGCGTATAATAACCCGGAGTTCAATCTCATGAGTCATCCGTTTTTAGATGCTTTGATTTGAAGTAACTTGTATGCAAGTTTGTCTTGTCAGTCGGCTCGCATCGCAGACCTGACATTATACGATATCTTAAACTGCCGCACGTTTCTACATCCCTTGATTGACTTCTTGTGGTGAAAGACACGGCCTTAATTGCTTGTGCGTTTTTTTCTGTTTGCTCTCTAAAAGTGCCGTTACACTAGTACCATCCCATTTCTAGGCCGTAGCTACATTAAGGCAAATGAGGCACTTGCCTCGGTAAAGTCTTGAGTAATGTTGCCACAAAACATCTTTGTAACGCTAAATCAAACCATATTGTAATGTGTGACTGTTTTAAAAAGAGCTGCACTGCAGCTACACTGTGTTGCAACCACCAGAGGTACTACCAGCCTGGATTAAATAAGGGCAGGATGTTAGGTTTCAATATTCTACAATTAAGAACATTATCAACCGGGGATGTAATTAACATATTCGCCTCGGTAAAAATTTGACCCTGATTACTGCCATGCTGTTGTATGGACCTTGGATTGTGAGATATATAATTACATAAAAAGAAGAAAACCACATAAAAATTTATTGGAAATTGGTTTGTGTTCAGCCATTGTGCTAAAATATTACGATGTTTTCAGCTGGGAGGAGCAGCGTTGTTGGGCGTCGGGATATGGGCGGCCGTCAACGCTCAGAGCTTTATGAACGTTGTTGCTACCAATGTCATCATATTCGACGCTGTTTACGTCATAATAGCGGTTGGTGCAGCTTTGGTTGTTATCTCATTCCTGGGCTGCTGTGGAGCGATCAAGGAGAACAAATGCCTGCTGGGCACTGTGAGTATCTTTACATTCCTTTCCAATTCATGTTTAGACTTAATGTTTAGACTTTGAAATTGAGTCAGACCGTCAGCGACTCAACGGCTAAAAATCAGTGGCTGGTCTGAGACTGAAATGAGGTTTTTTCAGCAAATTGAATTGCCTTGGGACGACTGCTATTCTAATATCACGGAGCAATTATAATTGAATGATTGTGAAGCACAAAGATGTGGTACAGCAGGAAGCGATCGTGACTCTGTTAATTTTTTCCCTTTTTTTTACAGTTCTTTGGCATTATTTTGGTCATTTTCATCATGGAAATTGTCGGAGGAATCCTAATTTTTGTTTTCTATCCTCGCGTGCAAACGGCCATTCTTGACTCGATCAACAAATACGATGAAAAGAACCAGGATAATGTCGTTACAATCGGTTGGAACACTTTCCAGGCAACAGTAAGTCCAGACCGCTGTTTGGTGGGATGCGTCAGTGATGTTGTGTGGATTAAGTTATGGCGACTGGCGACGTAGCAATTTTTTGTTGGGCGACCGGGACCGATCCGGGGCTATGACCCACATCATGGATGATTGATTGTGTGACGTCATTGGTAAGCGTTCAATCCGGGAATTGCTTTTTTGTTCTGAAAAGCTCCAAATGCGATAAAAACCGATAACTGTGTTATATTTTGAATTTTTTCCGCGACACCAGCTCCAAACGTTGCATGGTTTTAAAGAGGATTGTCAACTTCCTATTCATGAAATAAGCTGATTCTTCACAAGTTTTGACTCGGTTGTGTTTTACAATGAATACAGCATTTATTTAAAGACGTAAAATGCACGCTGCACTAGAAACAGTCAGATTTCTACAAAGAGGGTTGTGAATCGAAGCTAAAGGCTGCTTATTGGGTTGTTGGAGGGGTGTGTCTTGCAATTTTAGCCATTGAGGTAAGTCTATATTAAAACAGTAGTTAGCGCAGTGAAGATTTTTCGAACCTCTCTGTTCAACAGTGTGGCGCGACTCCAATATTCCACAAACCTTTCTCAGCTACTTCGGGTGTGTTTGTTGTATCAGGTCGTCGGGGAAAAACGGAATGACGCGTTTACAGTGTGACGACACAAAGAGTAAAATAAAATCCAAGGCGCAAAATTTTGGAGATGCACTTAAAAAAATCCAAATGCAGTCAAATAATGGGGCTTGTATATCGAACCTCCCTTAAAAATAGTGCAGTGCACGGTACGGACGCTCTGACTCCCTTGTCCGCCGCCTATGGTTTGGTAACAAAAGATTAACCACGCTGAAGGAATGGTTAAAGTCTCTAAACCAGTGTTTCTCAACTTGTGGGCAGTATAGCGCAGTTTTCAAGTGGGCCACGGATTTAGGACAAAAATGTTGGAATACAGTTGACTAGACATCTAACAACACTCAGACACGGAGGAAAGGGAACCCGCAGCACCGGTGGTGTAACTAGAGGTTTTAGCCAGGGTGGGAAGCGTAGCTGAAGGAGTCCCTCTGGCCGTCGTAGGGGATCCTCTTGCCAACACTGAAAAACGAGAAATGGAAGCGTGCTGGATTTGGATTTCAGTACTAAAACCCGAAATATCCGGAAAACAGTCCAAATAAAAACCGAAAAACGCAAAAACCTACTGAAAACCAAAATAATACCGAAATATAAGATAAATGGGGACCAGGTTTTTTACATTAGCTTATCATGGAGGTTCGCACGCTTGCACCCCCGTCAGTTTCACCACTGTATTGGGCCGCGCAAACCTTATAGTTGTGGATCGCATGGTATGTAAGAGCTAATGTGCTGCGCCGGTTGCGTGGGTTAAAACATTGGCTGCTGCAACAACTATAGAACATTGATTGTTTGACGTTAGCAAGGCATTGTTGCTGTCATTATAGAGTTTATGACATTAACACAGAGTTGTTATGTAACAGGTAACTGAATACAACATAATTTTGATATTGGGCCTTCCAAAATAAGCATGGGCCTTTAATTACGACTAAAAAGGGGCTTGGGGCCATTATAACGAAATTTTGCGGATCACTGCTGTACGCAATACTGTTGAACGGAGCTTCAGCAAGTTAAACGTTTCACAGATCAACTATGACTGATGAAAGCTGGAAATGATATCTATTGAAAGTGAAACTGCAGAAATATGAAATATGACTGAGTTTACAAAACCATTTGTGTGTCTTTGGAAACTTGGCAGAGGCAATTTTTCTAGCTTGAAATACAGCAAATCCTAAAGTCTGTCTGCTTTATATGTTGTGTTGATACTGTAGAAACATGCTTTTATAAACATTTGATAAAATAAATCGACGTTTTTTTACGTAAATATTGTGTGTTAAATGCACTACACCAGGGATCACCAACGTTTTTGAAACTGAGAGCTACTTCTTGTGTACCGATTAATGCGAAGGGCTACTAATTTGATACAAACTTTGTGAAATAAAAATTTTGCTCAATTTACCTTCAATCATTTTACTATTGATATTCGTTATTGTGAATACATTGATCATGCTAAATGTTATTTTTAGAACAGGCCCGCGGGCGACCTACGTGGTCCTTTCGGGCGACTCAGTGCCCGCGGACACCACGTTGGTGACCCCTGCAATAGAGTACATTGGGGGCTCCAATGTTCAGGCTTGGGGGGCACAACCACATAGCGCCGGCCCTGCTTTCATTGCAGCGTCGGAACAAACTGATTGTGTTCAGCAGCAGGATTCATATTTAGTTGCATATAAAAATAAATTCACTACTTTAGAAATTAGAATAATGTGTGTTTAAGCATGGCCAACTATGCTAAAAACGTTGTTTGGGCTACGTAAGTAAAAAGAGATTAAACCACTTATTTCGCTCTCTGTGCTTAGATCGGATGTTGCGGCTTCAACTCGCCCAATAATTGGAAAGACAATGGCAACTGGACTCCTGTGGCAACGGGAAACAAACTTCCAGAATCTTGCTGCACGAGAAACATCTTGTCATTGAATGGAACGATCACCAATCGGGAAAACTGCGTTCGGGCAACATCAGATTTCTACAAAGAGGGTTGTGAATCGAAGTTAAAGGCTGCTTATTGGGTTGTTGGAGGGGTGTGTCTTGCAATTTTAGCCATTGAGGTAAGTCTATATTAAGACTTATTCGTCACAAATGCTGTACGTATTTCGTCACAAATGCTGTATAAGTCTAAAAGAGCCTGTTGTCAATAAAGTGCCAACCAATGTGATGCTGAACATAAGATACATTTTCAGGTACGAAGTAGGTATCCTCAAGCTTTAATCAAGAACCATGGACCACTGATGCTGGTTTTCTTGCAGTCAAACTACCTTATCCCCCTAACTAACGACCGCAGCTCCCCTCCGCCAAAATTTCCAAAAACATTTATAAATCTCCAAAAACTTTATTGTTAGGTAAAACAATTTGCAATCATTTTCCCACTCCCACTGAAACTACCAGCTGATTGCGCCCCTGCTACACAAGGAAACCAAATTCGTGAGGGATGGAAAATACTGACGGAAGCTGATTATGTTACAAAATTTTATATCAAACAAATTTTTTACCATTTAAATTTTTTGCTTCATTCTCAGAAAAACTCTACTTCCGTAGGTTTCAAGCTCATTTTAAAGGTGACACAAATTAAACTGCGTGATGTGCTTCTGTGTATACGGAAGTGGTTGGATTGGCTCAACAAATATAATATGCTTTTCTAGCAGGTACTATTTAATAACGTTTGTTGAGCAAGTTTCATCTTCACAGTTGGTCAAAGCACAAATTCCTTATGCGACGGTCGCCCCTGCGATTCTAGTTGCTGCTCTTAGTTTGGCATATTGAAATTTGACTTTCGAGTACTGAACAATACGTGTGCATGGGCGTCGGAATGGGGGGAAACGCCCCCCTGGATTTTGAAATCTATAGCAAAAAAAGGTTGTTTTTTTAGTTGTGAGTGGGAAAAAACAAATTTTACCGCATTTGAGCCCCTCTGGAAAAATCCGTCCGACGCCCATGTATGTGTGCAGGTTGCCAGATTGAAATTTCAACAAAAAGCCGAACAATGCTGGAAAGAGGCCACAAAGGCCAAACCGATTGTTTAAAGGCCAGAAAAAAGCCAAACTCATTTGCGGTATTTCCATTCCTTGTCACAAAAAACATCTAAAATACAAGTATGTTTTTAAAAAAATTAAGATTAAATCTTGCTTGGCATTGTATTAGAGCACTGATCTTCCTTGACTTTATAATGGTTTGTGAAATGGCACATTTTAGGTACAGTGCAGTTTGCGTACTGATCTAACGGGTATCTTCCACAACTCCTGTACTTGCCCCCAGAATCACAAGAGCTATTCCACGTCGACGTCATTGTCGCATTTCTATCACGGAAACCCAGACCTGTCTGCAAGTGTTGAGCTACTACAACACAACACACTACCCAGTACAAATGAGTCTGGAGATTTCCAGTGATTACACAGAAGCTTATTATCGAATGTAGCATCCGTAAAATATATTCTCATATCAGAATGCGGGCGTCTGATCTATCATTTATCACAAATTTTGCAAATGTGTTGCTGAAAAAATGGTATAGTAATATTTTCATTCGTAGGAACCTAAAAAGAGCCAAGAGGCCAAACAATTTTTAAAGGCCAGTCAACTTGAGATGAAGCCAAAAAGCTATGTGTGTGTTACGAACTAGATCCAGGAGTTCTCAACCGAATGCTTTGCTTTTTCTACAGCGCTAGTTAGTAAACATGTTGGGGAGCTATCAAGGGGTAAACGGGAGAAAAAAGGTTGAACCTCTGAACTAGATCTTCGGATTGTCATTATTTTTTGATAAAACTTGCAAGATTTCGATAATGCGAAGAAACATCCCTGGGAAGATTGGAAACCATAACCGTGGAAGCTTCTCTAACCATATTTTTTCTCTCACAGCTCTTCGCTCTCATCTTCTCCTGCTGCTTGTATCGCGCCGTTGATTCCGCGTGACGTCATCGACTCGATCAGACCTGACTTTTGTCTTCGTTAGCTTCCGGTAATCCAGAAAGTCAAAAACAGTCCACGTGATTTTAAAGAGATTCGAATTATTTCATCTCAACGAATGCAACAAACGTGCTTTTAAACACTTTCCAGTGTTTATTGCGAAATAACCGCTTACGCAATAATCGGTGCTTCCCCTCATGTTAAACTCTTTCTCAACATGGAGGAAGCTTTGCTTTCACATCTTTTCAGAGTAGCTGCTGTTCAGCACATTCCGTTGTTCTTTCTGCTGCACATATTTCAACTTTATGCTGAAGACAACCACGTGCTCTTGTAACCTTCTGCACTGACCACGGGGCTTACTGTGCAGTGCTGTTATACGAGCATTAAAAACATAAACGCCAATTTACAGTTTAATTTTCCTTTCTGCATGAAAGTTGATCTTTGCTTTTTAGATGCAAAGCTGTGATTTAAAATCGTGTAATTGTCTGAATTTCTATTCCTTGAATTTTCAATTTCCGTGTTTTCGCTTCCACTTAATTGTGTAATTGTAACTTTAAGATCACTTGTCTTGTGAAAATGCCCATGAAGACGGATCCTTTGCGAAGTTTGTCCTTTGCCAACCGTTAATATATTGCACATTTTAAATTTTGCAGAAATTAAGAGGTGTAACCCTGACTTTCATTTGAATGGTACGATGTGATACGGTTCACTCCTTCCATTGTGACGTAAAGCTTTCTTATTTGCTCTGATGGTTTATTGGCTGAACCCATGAAGTGCAACGTTTGTTTTGGTCAACGCTTCTGAAGTGTCCCTACTTGCTTCTTTTTCTTGATATTGAAAACCTGTTAAAAAGTAAATGTATTGTTTAAAAATTGGAGGACACCTGTTGTTTGTACCGCGCCTCAGTGGTTGTACCAATCTGCAGTTGGTTGGTTGGTTGGTTTAAACAAGGAAAGCTTCTCATTGTACTCAGTGTCGCGAGTGGTTCTAGGCCCATCTCCTCTGCTCTGGTTTATTTTCGTAATTAATTGACAGGGAGTCGTCACAGTGCTCAGGCTCTTAAAACCCTTCAAGTCCCGCGTGCGCCACTTGTCTTGTAGAACGTTGCAATCCTATAACTCGCGATTGAGGTAAGAGAGCTGTTCAAACCCTCTACGGATTCAGCAAGTCTTGTAGTCAAAATCGAAAAAAACGACTTTGTTTCTGTGGGGGGTTTTCTGGAGGTGACGTCACAAAGAGGACATGTTTTGAAGAAGTAGGCCAGCCCTGGGTCCCAACTCATTGACCCATTCAAGTTTTGTTAAACTAGATGAGAACCGCGTCTATAGAGCCATTGATTGACCTGCTAGCACATCTGTGGCCATAATTATGGCCCAAAAACCTTGGGCCTAATTCCTAACTTTTCAGAAAACCCATAATTTACCCGTTCAGGCCAAACTTTGGCCGGCCATATCTCGGCAGCAGATAGAGCTAGAGAGCTGTTCAAACCCTGTAATGACTAGTGGCGCCATGTAGTTTAGAATAAAAAAAAGATTTTTAAAATTTGGATGGGGGTCTGTTTTTAGGTTAATTATATGACATCATCCGATCCCACGCCCCAACATTGTGACTCGCAGTATTTTTGGATTCTATGCTAAAATACGCGTTTTTAGAGCCCTTGATCAAGTTTCTAGCGTTTCTGGTTCAAAAGTTATGCCAAAAATATTCCAAGCATGTCAGGAATTTCCCAATGACGTCCAGGGGATTTCCCATATTCATATTCTACCATTTTTTCCATAACTCAACCAGAAATACTAAAGTCCATCAAACCCTCTTGAATGCATTTAAATCTCGCGCGGTTTCGCGCTGCTCGATTCACGCACTCCCACGGGCCGTTGACGTCACGGATTATTTAGAGAAACCTGTCAAAACAACCTGTGGTTTTGTAAACATAGTCCAAAAGGCCGAAATCGCACGGCGAACAGTTTTTTTTCAGCCTAAACTACAAGTCTTTCCCCATTCAGACCGGATTTGAACAGCTCTCTAGCTCGATCCGCTGGCGAGTGATGGCCATTTAGAAAGATGTTTTCCAGCCCAGACTGGGGTTTGGGGGTGCTGAAATTTTCACCAATTTTTGCTGTTTTGTCCATAATTTCGGCTACAAATATGCTAGAAAAGTCATTCAAGGGCTCTTAAAGACGCGGATTTTGGCGTAGTTTCCGAAAAAATCTTGAGCCATAATAATGGCCCAATGGGTTTGGGCCCAGGGCCAGGTAAAGATATCCCACTTGTGGCGTTCCCCACCGAAAACGAAAAAATTTTTTTTTCGATTTTGACTACAAGACTTGCTGAATCCGTAGAGGGTTTGAACAGCTCTCTAGCTCAATCGCCTGCCGAGGTATAGGATTGCTGAGCTCTGCATGAAACGTGGTTTTCGCGGGACTTGAAGGGTTCCGAACATCACTTTGAGTTTATGTTCTGGCTCCATCAGCTTTTTGCAACCTATGAAAGCATCAGATAGTTGATCTACGTTGCAGTAGACTGTGAAAAAAAATTCCAGGTAGCTCAAGGTGGTCCCTGCACCCCCTGGTGACCCCTAATCTCCACAAACCTGACGGACACCCAGGCGTTATTCTCCATGCTTTCGTCAAAGCCCATTTTGTTGCACAGTTATAACATAAAATAAAAATAGCAACAAGAAAACAAATACGTTTCTGAAGCGTAATCAACCCACACTTTTGAATTTGATAAATTAATCAATGCGTCTTCCGTTAATTTTTGGCTACAAGAGTTCTCGTGGCTTTGTTTTAGAGAAGGACAATCCTAAAATCATGTTCATACGCAAGCCTGCACCAGCATAGACGACGCATGCTCTCAAGTATGTGACTACTGGGGACGAGAGAACCTCGAACAAATGTAGTTATACAGTACTGTCTTACTGTTCTATTTGATGACACCAAAATGCAAATTCTGAAAGTATGCTTTTGGAACTCGCGTTTGTAAATCTGAGTGATGTCATCTATGTGTTGGTTGTTTATATCTGCAGTTGTAGTATCAAAACCAAACGCCTGCCTGACCCATGCTGGATTCTGTCGCAGAATTGCCAACAAAATTAACGAGTATAATCAAAGCAATTGCTGCAAACAAACAGCGAAATGGACATTTGCATTAAATGTGCTGTTTCTGGTTCCACTGGATGTTCACAGTCATGTCATAGACAAATTTTACTGATACACGTACACGCTGGGACCGAGGCAGGGGCAGAGCTAGGGGAGGGGGCACTGCCCCCCCAAAAGTTTGCCTGGCCCCCCAAAATTAGTTCTCTTTCTGAAAGTCCTACACAGACCATTGACAGCTCCCCTTGTTGCAAAACTGGCCCCTCCAGTCGCCCCCCCAAATGAAAAT
>JGI24021J15306_10005586_pt1 | contig 14967 bp, 6 predicted proteins | sample Ectturendosymbi1_FD_15306 | JGI IMG/M metagenome (IMG submission 15306)
CATGGTGAATTGCGGGATAATTAATCGTCCTTTCCGCCATTTGGGTATCGCGCTAAATCAGTCGTTGATACGGTGGATTCTCTGCCATCGGGGTATCGAATGTGAGCAAAGTTGTGATTGGCATACAAAAGTTCAACTTCATCACATAACGCCTAATTTTCATTTCTTACGAATCACCTTAATAAAACAGGACCTGGTTCCACCAGCCAAGAAGGGAGGGTTCTCCCTAGACCAGACCTGCGTTGGAATTTAAAAAATCGTTCGTGTGGCATACGGTTTGTTGCGGTGCAGAGCAGAGCTCTCACAGCGTGTGAGGCTTCGGGCAATACGCTCTCCCAATCGCCTTCGACCAAGCCTCTGCTTTTGAGTAAAAGTTTAACTGTTTTCCAGATAGTCTGGTTTGTCCTTTCACACTGAGTTTCCAGTGGGGTGACATGGTGTCGACTGACTTGTGGCAACACCGCGAGCAATCAAATAATCTTTTGGGTCTTTAAACATAAAAGCAGACCCTTGATCGTTATGAACGTAACCCGGTAATTCAAAAAATAATAAACAGTTGTGTCAAGCACTGAATCACAGTTTTGAAAGTCATATTGCAGCAAGGAAAAACAACTTTCCGTATAGGGAAATCGGCTGAATTCATCCACAGCCACAAAAAGGTAAGGTTTCCTACTCCGTGATCTCACAGGCCCTTTAAAATCTATGCTGATGCAGTCCCAAGGCTGCTTAGCTTTGAGGGTTTCAGTTCCTTTTTTGAAAATTCTTGGTTTAAGTTCAGCGCATACGTTGCATTTTGAACATAAGGAACGCACTTTTTCCAATGAGTATGGCAGGTTCTTGCTACGAATGAAATGATGCAATCAAGTTTTTCCTGGGTGTCCCAAGCTTCCATGAATTTTCATTAAATCAAGATGCGAGTTTAAGACAGCGATGACCCTCGATAATGCATCTGCAGCCACGTTTTCTGATCCTGGTCTGTGAATAACGTTGTAGCTAAAAGTGCCAAGTTCTATTCTCCATGATAAAATTTTGGCGTTCTTGATCTTACCTTTGCGCTTCTGATCGAACATAAATCAAATGCAAAAGATTTTTGATTTGTCACAAGCGTAAAAGTTCGCCCATGTAAATGGTGCGCCCACTTTCTCACAGCTTCTATTATTGAGGTAGCTTCTTTTTTGACCGACAGGTAAGGGTATTCACTTTTTGAGAGAGTACGTGACATAAACGCTACAGGCCTGACCGCCTTGACTCAAGACAGCGGTGATTGCAAAATCCAAAGCATCACACTCCACAACAAATGGCTCATCGTCTCGAATGCATTGTAAACACGTGTCAGCTAAATCTTTACATGACTGGACGGCAGCCGCTGGCAAAGGATACCGGTTGGCAAGGGAAAGGTCTCAAATTTTGTCTGAAAATCTCGGTATCCACCGTGCATAATACGAAAATAAGCCCACAGTTCTCTTCAGTTCGTTTGAGGTCCTAGGAGGAAGCAACTGTAAAAGAGGGCATAGGCGCTCAGGGTCGGGTTTTACACTGCCATATGAGACATGATATCCAAGTAGATCAATTTCGCAAACAGATAACAGACTTGCTTTCGTTGAAAGTTAGATCACAGCTTTCAGCCACGTTGAGCAAGGCTTTTAGATTGGCATCGTGCTCTTCTTGATCCTTCCCGGCCACCGTAATATTGTCCAAGTAAGCAAAGGTTTTCTTAAGTTTATGACTGCTGATAATTTTATCGATGATGCGTTGAAAGGTGGACACACCGTTTGTTATGCCAAACAGAGGTCGACGAAACTGGTACAATTTCCCATCAGCTTCAAAGGCAGTATGAGGCCAGTCTGCAGCAAGCAGAGGGATTTGGTGGTAAGCGGATTTTAAGTCCAAGGTGCTATAGACCTTACTTTGAGCAATTTCATTGACTTGGTCATCCATTCGGGGTAGTGGGTAAGCGTCAAGCAAGGTATACTGAGTGATCGTCTGAGAGTAATCGATTACCATATGCTGCTTTTTTCGTTCATCTTTGGTAATGAGTACCTGCGCCCTCCAGGGCGACAAAGCAGGTTCAATGAGTACCTGTGCCCTCCAGGGTGACAAAGCAGGTTCAATGATTCCTTTCTCCGAGAGCTGCGTAACCTCTTGTCGGACAAAAACTAAAACATTTGCATTAAGCCTTTTTGACGGTGCTGCAACTGGTTTGATACCAGGATCCAAAAATTGGAACAGTTGGGGAGGCTCCACGTTAGCGGCTGCTACGCTAACCATGCCATTCAGTCGATTAGGTACATTGATTGAAGGTCTCCGGCCACCAGACTGGAACGTGATTCGTTCGTGCAGTTTCATAATAAAATCCTGACTGAGGATTACATCTGAACACAAATCTTTCAGCATTCCGAATTGAAACTGACAGCAGGTTTGCCCGAGGAGCGTGATATTGGCATTGACAAACCCTAGAACTTCAGCCTTGAAGTTGATAGACACCATCGAGATGCTTGATTGCTGAGGAAAAAACGTGAGTCCTGCCCTCTGCATGAAACCATCGTCTATAAAACTCTCAGAAGCCTCAGTGTCGAGTAGAGCGTCAGCATTGGTTGTGCCTATTTTGGCATCAACAACTGAATTTCTAAGGCAGTTGGGCTCCAGCAATGACAGAACACAGATAAGTACCTTCACAAGTATCTAAAGTTTTCATTCTAAGTGCGGTTTGACAAACCTTATGGAAATGTCCTTATTTTTTGCAGAGGTGGCATTCTGCATTTCTTGCAGGGCATCTGGAAAGCTTGTGGTGCATGCCTCCACAAAAATAACGTTTGTTGTTTCCCGGGCCGCTACAGTCGATTTGTCTAGCCTGACTTTGTACGGACAGGAAGCCATCAGTTTTTCCAGCACTGTCTTGTTCGGGCACAAAGTTACGGAATTTTCCAAGTCTTTATGGGCTTTGCTTGAGCAAACCGTGGTAGCGGAAAGCTGAGAGCAAGTGTACTGGCATGACTGTTGAAAAGCGTGATCCAACGATAACGCCATTTCAAATGCTTGGTCAAGACTTATATCGTCTATTTTCAGAATATGTTGTTTGAAGTTGGCAGAAGCTAGCCCATTAATAAAAGCGTCTTTTATCATCTCTTCCTTGTACTGTACAGCTGTTACAGCTTTGAAAGTGCAGTCTTTCGCAAGCACTCATAAAGCTTGCAAAAACTCATCTATGGTCTCACCAGAATTCTGTCTTCTAGTGGAAAGAAGATGACGATCAAAAAGGTTATTCTTGGCTTGACATAAGATTTTTCCAGAAGCTTAAGAGCGTCATCATAATTAGTAGCATCTTCGATGTAGGGAAACACTCCAGAGACAGATAATTAACCAGTAATTTGTAGCGACTGGTGACTGCTGCTCCACCTTCACCTTGAGCTTCTTTATTTCAGTCAAAAAGTTCTTAAACGTCCTTAAGCAGTATTTAAACTCAGCTGCTGCTTCAGGAGCGTTAGGGTCAGCTTCCAGTTTTTGTGGTTTCAACAGTCAGTCCATCAGACGTTGTTAAAGAAATAAATTGTGATGCCTCAGACAGCTAGTACACATTAACAAAGGCTTTATTTCTTTAACAACACTAGTTAGATTCTAAACAGAAGTAAGATACGAGATGTAAAACATGCAACACGATGTACTACACTGAATGCAGCATCAAACGTTGGTCAGTAAAGTGTACAAATAAACGGCGCGCATCTAATCAAAGCACAGACCCTGAGGGCTCACGCAGCCAATCATCACAAATATAATTCATTGAAGGCAAAATAGTTCCAGCAGTGGTTTTGTCTCATGAGGCTAATAGACACAGCCTTTTGGCATTGCAAAAAATTTAAAAAAAATTAACAAGGCTGTATCTATTTCACCATCAGACAAAAAAGCACTACTGGAGTTATTTTGCCATTAGGAGAGTCTGATTGGTCATGTGACAGGGATGGTATACTTGGATTAGCGTAAGGTCCTTATAACATTACCTGAAACTCAAAACCAAACCTAAACCTAAAAATCCTAAACCCAAAACCTAAACCTAAAAGCTGAACCTGAAACTTAAAACCGAAACCTAAATGTAAACCCTAACCTGTCGTGTTCAACCTTTTTCAAGCAGTAACTCAATTTAACCTAATGACCCCCTTCCGAAATTTTCCAGTCAGACATATGAAATGCAGTTGTGTTTGCACAGTAGAAAATCTCAATGACTAAGAAATAACGTACGATATCACTGTGCTTAACAAATACTTCTAAATTCATGCACATGGCAGCATCGGTGAGGGAGACCCCTGCTGTATACGTTTCAAATAACTCCACAGCATTAGAATTGAATTGAAAGAAAAATAACTCCCAAGTTAGCTACTTCAATCAGATATCTAATTTACAAACACTGCACGTTCTTAGGTAACAAAGTTATTCGTGCGTTGCCGAATGCAACAATAGGCTTACTATAATGGTCATAATCAAACTCAAAACAATATCAAATGAAAAAAAAGGTTATATTTGCCAGGTAACAGTAGCGCAGTCAGAATGAGAGCGATAAGGCCATGGCCTCCTCCAAAACAAACTTTGTCAGATTTTTGCTGGTGCTTTGTATCAATTTTCAACTGTTACAAAACAAATGGGAGTAACAGTTGGACTCTACATGACAGTGATTGATGAAGTCATTGACTAGCCACTCTCAACAAAAATATTGACTGCGCTCCTGCCAGGTAATGCCATTTTTTTGCATGGCAAAAAGTGGTTCCATGTACGAAATACAAAATATTGAAGTAATTACAAATAAATCAGGGTTTTTTTTTAAGGAAAATGTTAGGTGCCCGATATGGACCTGTAGAGACCTGATTTCTCTGATACTATGGACGTGAATCAGGTCCCTGAAACACCTTAAAAAAACTGAATATATTAATCAGAAGCTCTCACGACCCATTGGCGTGTCAGACTTGAAACCTATTCGTTACGCTACTAGTTTGACACTGCTTGAGTGACAAACTGACTGCTTTATTTGAACTGTGTAATGCGGGGGAGTTCCCTAGCCACCTTTTAACTTCAAAAGTTTTCAAACTTCAGGTTTAGGGGTTTGCATTAGGGTTAGCATTAAGGTTAGGTTTTATGTTTATGGTTTACTTTCTATGTTTAGTACGTTTCTACCAAATCAACTGCACTCTCGTGATGTGTTACTTTCACATTACAGGTGGCGGTCGAATAAGATTTCAAATAAAAATATCCTAAGGTGGTTTTGTTGCCACTGCCTAAATTTTAACACCTTTGGTCATTGGTGCAGATTGACATGTGTATGTCATTTGTTAAAATGTGCAGGTGTGGTATGATGTAATGATGTCATTCACTTTGCCACTTGTCTACTGGTAGAAATGACAACGCAATTATTTTTTTCATACTTGTTTATTTGCAATTAAAATTTCCACAATATTTTTCATACCTAAACACATTAATCCTACAAATTTCATGCAAATTGACAAAAACTTTTGAGTTATGAAGTTTTGCATCAAACAGTCTAGCTAGGCGTAGGCTACAAGACTTCTTGCAAAACACAGTAGGTCCTGACTGTTGTTGCATATAACAGGATAACACCTTTATACACGTGTTTTTGCAAATAAGATTACAAATTGTCCTTCATACCAAGCGTATCAGCCCTGAACATTTGAAGTTATATTGATGAAAACCTTCGGAGTTATGTGCATTTGAATCAGATCTGCTCAGGCATGTAGTCTACAAAACTATATCCTATTCAGCAGGGTTGTGAAGTTGTTATATAAAACACAAACTTTTAACTAGTTTTTTTTGCAATAACAATTTACAAGATTGTTCTTCTGCGCATCTATCCTATAAAGTTGAGCCTAATTCATGAAGAACTCAAGTTATTTATTTATGAATTGAGCAACTAGTACCACTCCAAAGTAACACGCTCTTTTCACATTGGGCTGTAAAAAGTTCAAAACATTTCAAGTAGTTTGTGACCAGATTTCTATTGCACTGCATATGTTTCAACATTTATTTGTCTGTGTGTGTTAGATTATGTCTTCGGGAATGCAAATTGCCAGGTTTTAGTTTCTGTGATAGCTTGAAATAATTTTTAAATGTAGCCAATACTAGCCATGATCTATTATATAAATATATGAAGTTTCCTACTTAACACTTTGGCGTCCAGCCGCTTTTGGGGATTTTGAAAAAAACACCGAAACGCACGTGGCTTTGCGCGAGAATTTCTCCTGTTCGGTAAGTAGTATGGACCTGGTTGAAGCATCAAAAGACGCGGCAAGTCTTCTAGTCTGCACTCGAAAAAAAATTTTTTGGTTGGGGGATGCAGATTTTTTGTGAGTGACGTCATAAGTAGAGGATTTTTAGGCCATCTTGGCCCAGTTCACCTGGCCCTGGACGCCAACCGTTAGATGGTAGTATTTCGCTGAAGTTTTTATTGGAAACTAGGCTACAATCCGAGTCTTTTCATACTTTGGATGACCTGCTGGGGTTTCAGGTTCAAAAGTTATGATCTAAAGTAGTAAAAATATTTGACTAATTAGCAGTGATGTAGTCGAGACCGTATCTCGGAGACCGAGACCTGGCTCAAATTTCAAGATCGAGACTTTGTCCCTAAAAGCCGAGACTAAGACCTGGAAGTTCGAGACTCGAGACCCCACATTTTTATGATGCCCCCTGTCTGTGGCTTTCAGCCAAATTTGTTGTTAAGTCATCATCAGCGAAAGAGTTGTCAGCTGTAGTAAATTGATTTCATACTAGTTAACTATTAGCAACCTATTTTGTCTGGCCACTCCTTGATTTGAAAATATAGATGTTCTTTGAATATTTCCTTGTAGTTTGTTACAAGCTGTGAGTGTGAGTGTCTTCTGATAGTCTGCTTTGTTTATTTGCAGTTTGGGAGTTTCCCATAGCATACAGCTGCCTTTGCATCATTTAGTAACATCTGAAAGCAATGGATGACAATTTGAATAAAGAACTGAATGAAGTCATAATAAAGGTTAATCAGGAATATCAAGACATAAGGTATGGAATATATAGAGTTGCATTAAAATTGTGTAAACTGCAAGAAATATTTAAGTTGGAACGAGTTGGCAAGCTATCTGTCATAGATTATCTTAAGACATTTATTTCTAACAAAACTGGGAAGGTGGTTGATGCAATCTCTGAAGAACGCATTAATATTCATGAGCTGCAAATGATCATTGAAGATTTGTTCAAGCTTAGTGGAGAAAAGTTAACATCACAATTTTTGCGCGTGCAAAAGATGTTAACCATGCTTATTTTTGAAACTTACGAAGATTTAAAAATGAATCAGGTTTCACTTCTTCCAGTGGCATTGTTTTTAATTGTAATGGGAAATGAAGAACTGAAAACAAAATACAAGCTGATTTTTGAGCTGTATAGCGGAAATGTACGAATGTTGACTAAAAGTCGAACTGGTCTGCTTTTGACACATTTTGTTAGAATCACTGACATTGTTGGGGAGTCTGGTAATTTCAGCAAAGTGAGCCCTGCAGTACAGAGCTGCTTTGAAGGCATTTTAGGCTCTGCTATATCAGAGCAGCAGCTACTACGTTGGCTCTTTAGGGAACCACAGTCAGTGGTGTGGTTGCCTACTATGCACCGGCTCAATATAGCCAAAAATTCCATTCATCAAGTTCAGTGTGCAACATGCAAGGTCCGCCCCATTGTTGGTCTCAGGTTTCAATGTCTGCGCTGCTTGGACTATGATTCATGTCAGACATGTTTCTTGACTCAACAAAATGCTGCTCGATCACATCGTCTTGATCACCCACGACAAGAGTATTGCCTTCCTGCTGGAGGAAAAGAAAAGGTGAATGCATTTGCTCGTACTTTGAGAAATATTGTCACAAAGCGTTACAAACGGAAATCTTTGTCATCAAGCTTTTTACCGATACATCAGACTGAGCCCAGTGATGAACTGATGGAAATGTCTGCTGATTTTGAAGATGTAAACCACCTTGCTGATGAAGAGAAGAGAAACTTGGAGCATATTGTTTCAAAACTGAAGAAGGAAAACATGAAGATATCAGGAACGGTGGAGATGCTGGAAGCGTCCAAGACTGAAGTAACTAAATTGGATGAAGAACGTTTGATATTGCAGAATGAAGTTGACGTGCTGAACTTACACAACCAAAGCTTGCAAAATGAGCTGGATAACTTAAAATGCGTCGTGTTTTCTGATAATTTTATCAATGGAGGGTTTGATGAGCACTTCAATAGTGGTGTGCTGGATGTTTCAGAAGACAATTTATATCTAAGTTCTGAAGAAGAGCCTAGAACAAGTGAGCAGAATGTCTCCAATGCTCAATTGTGCAGTGTCAGTCAAGACTTCACTGCTATGGGTGAAAACAGAAATTTGCATAATTCTTCAGGTAACAAAATGAAACCAGTTGTTGAATTTTCAGAAAGAAAGGCTAAGGCAATGCAAGGTGAAGAAGGCCAACTCCATCATCTTGTTGAAATGCTCACTACCTCAATGGATTTAAGTAATATTCCTCAAGAAAAAAAGACCACTAAAGAAATGTTGCTAGCAGCTGAGAAACTAGAGCATCAGCTGTGTGAGTTGATTGATTGTGCCATTGACATTGGAGTTATTTAATCAATCTTTGCAATTGCAGTGTGTGGAGCTTGAAAAAAACCTGGTTCACATTTTTACATTGTTGAAAATATGCTTGTGTTGGGAAGTATTTCAAGATCTCATTTCTTTCGCCATTGCAACATATATTAAAATTAGTTGATTTGATTCATGTTCACCTTCAAAGCATGAGCATGTTCACAGTAAAAGGGCTACGGCGGAATGATATCTCAGTACTATTGCAACTCGTTAGTGACATTGTTTTTTATCCTGACTTCTGCAAATGCTGCTTCAGTTTCCAAGTATATTTTCACACCTGTTTAGTCAGTATTGATTTTGTGTGTATTGGACTCTTACTGGGTAGTTGTTCGTGACCACAGTTCTTGGAGCTTTATTAGCCTTGATTCTAACTGATGCAAATGCACTCCAGTTAGATGTATACATTTTTGTTCATTTTGAGTTAGTCATGAATTTGTCAACAGAAATAGACACTTGTGCTTAAGCACATCATATTACTTTTTCTGTGGTGCTTGTTGATTGCTTGCAAGTCATGTAGCACACTTATTCACCTAAATCTTGTATGCATGCTTAGTATTTCATAAAAAGCTGCACTTGTTTCTAATTTATGTTTTTCATATGCCCTGTATTTTTTGTTTGATTCGCATTAACAGTCTCAAGTTAGGGTGATTACTGTGGTAGAGGCAGCATAACTTTGAGCATAACTTTGACATGGCAGTTAAACAGTTTTTCCCATTGTGGCACCTTATAGATGCACTATTGCACTATGAATATGAAAAACATGGTGGTGATATTTTGTTTTTGGACCGTACTCTTTTCGGTCGATTTCCATCATGGTGTGATTGATTGTTTGGTGAATATCAGCTTAAAAATCTTCTAAATGTTTCAGTAAGCAATATATATAATAATCACATGTTTATAGTTTGTTGACAAGCACCACTTTGTGTCTACTGTTTATATTACTATCTTAAATACATTTAATTCTTATGGTCCTCTCTACAATAAATCTCCTGATGGCGTTGGCCTGCTTCTGTTATTAACAAGTTCAAAATTGTAGAATCAACATAAAATACATTTGTAACTTATTTCCTTTTCAATAAAGTTTTTATTCAGTGTGTATCGTATGCCATGAGCATGACTATTTGGATACAAACTCAAGGTATGAAGTCATGCAGAAATATGCTTTAAGTAATTTGTCTTATCAACACTGTCTAAATTATTCACTATTTGTGTGATGCCCATTGCTATAGATCTGAGTTCACAGCTGCAACCAGATAGTCCTTCTATTCAAACTGTTTTCTGGCCCAAGGTAAAGTCTAGGATGTAAATTGTGGAATGTTCGCACTGAAACCCACACATCTTAAAAATCTAAGCCCTGTCTTGTAACCTCTACTGTAATGCCTGCAGCATCCTAGTAAATCTGTATTAGTAGTGAATTTGCATTCTCATGACACATTTTTTGTGAGCTTAAAAACACAGTGGCTTATTTCCTAAAATATTTGTTGCTGCATGTCAGCAAAGTCTTCAGGCAAAACAGATTGTCTTGTTGTATTCAAAATTCCTTAATGTTTGTCTTGGTTTTCAAATAATAAGTATTGATTGTTGAAATGTTGCAGAGCTTCTTTGTTATCGTTCCCATGTGCTGTGTGATCCCTGTTAGTGTGAAACATATATTTCTGTACTGTATGCCATATGCTGTGTCTGAAGTCTTTGCTACTTAATTTGTTTCACTACTGTGGTAAATGTACTATTCAAATTTTGATGCACTGTAATATTCTATGTTTTGCAATATTACTATTTTTGTTAGAAAATCAAGTACTGTGGTAAGTAAGCATTTGTAGAACACTAGACTCTGGAGAAATACTGGACACAAGGATGTCTGAAAAAGGGTAAGTCTGAAGCATGATCCAAAAATTTTTTTAAGTAAAATCAGTTTTGATAAAAAGATAATTTTGATGTGGCATTTCAGAAATCCTTCTTGATTAGATAAACAGAATTGTATGAAGTATGTGATTATCAGAAGAATGTAGCTGTCAATTACTGCTTCATGCAGCTAGCAGTTGCTTCCATACAGTTTAGTGTGTTATTAATCTGAACTATCACATGCAATGGGAGCATTCACATTGTTCATTTTTAGCATTTGCCCATATGATCAAATCTAAAACACAATCGCTAGGGAAATTGAAAAATGTTGAAGAAGTTCTATGCTAGTTGCTTGCTCATACTGGCACTGTTCAGTGCTATCTGTGAATTTTTGGAAGTGGTTTTCAGCTTTCACTTCATACTTTTCATTAAAAATGCATGAACAATTCAAAAGGATTTTTAGTAGAAAATGTTAACAAGAACACAAATCTGACAAACAATGAAAGGAAATCCGGAGCAGCATGTTGCGAGGTACAAAGTGAGCTTCTGGGACCAGATGAGTTTTGTGAAACAGCAGTGGTAATTTCTTGAGGAAACAAAATGCGGTTTAGCATCTCTTTGTGTAAGTTGTGCAGAGTTCTTAATTATATTGGTAGATACTGCAATTCACCCAATGACTTCCTTACTGTCTTGCAAGATCATAAAGCAAAAGCTGTGAGCACTGACATCTGAAACTGGCTATGCGCTTTTAAGATAGCAACAAGGTGCTGTGCTATGAGTTTCTTTGGAGGTTTTAATCCAGGGAGTTAAAAATGCACTCGCGCCTCGCGACCAAAGCCGTGGAGTGCGTGAACAGGGTTTGCAACGACCTAGCAGTGCCTAGTTGACAGTTTTAAGTGCAATATTATGGCAAAGCTTATATGGGTGCGCTACAAAATATTTTGCACCCCTGTTTTAACCTATATGACTTCTAACTTCAATCCTCGTCAGGTAGCACACTGTTTTTATCAAAGTTTTATTTAACGTATTATGTTTGCCTTATCAGTTCGTTGCGTCAAAGAAAATAAATGTCAACAGCGTAGTCGGAGCACTTACATCTGACTTTTCAAACAACCCAGCTGCGCATCGAAAGTTCCTTTGCGAAAAACACGTTAAAAGTAAATAAATTGCTCTGACAATCAACGCGTGGACTCAAAAATCCGTCAAATGCAGTATTTGCAACTCCATGCGATGAGATTTACGTTTTCCACCCGACTTTGCGAGACTTTGCTAATAGTTCCTACTTTCTGCGTTGCGCGATAATATATCTAAGTTCACTGGGTATGTGATGCCCAGATTTCTTCACAGTAAAGTTCTTGTGTACATTTGTGAAAAATCACTGATTGATTCAGGAATGTTGTGTCATCACTCACCATTATTGATTATGATGCAATAGCCCAGCCCGGTTTCTGTTTGCAAGAACTGAAGTGTTGACCAATTTGTTTGTAATCCTTCCAAACGCAAGAACTGTGTCCACTTTTATGGTGAAGCATCATATCCAGTGTTGCCACTGCTGGTTTTTTTTTCACTGGATCTGGGGTTTTTCTGTTTTATCTGAGGTTATGGGGTTTTTATTAAAAATCTGTTTTTTTTGACTCCGGTCAAATTTTAGAAATGTTTGTTGTATTACTGTATTTTCCATTCAAGAAGACAGTAGATTCACAGGCATAATGTGCAGAGTCAGCAGCCGGTACAGTTGAGTGTAGGGCTAGTCTGAACCAAATTGTTTGAAATCTAATGGCTTACAGATTAAGCACTGACTAGACATAGTTCAGTACTCTAATCTATCGCTGATGTGTCAAGGGCTGCTTGTGCATGATTTTGGAATGTTTTTTTTTGGTTTTGAAGATGCTGTGGTTGAGAATCTGTTCATTGTTTTACAGGCACGTTCAATGTGCCATTCTGATAGGTATTATCAATGTAAAATTTTTATGTTAAATTAGTAGTCAAATACTACAATGAATGCAATGGTTGATAGGGTAAAAAGAAAACTGTAAGAGCTTGAATGTATTACGTACAAGTTTCAATTTGTGCATTTAAGTGAAAGTAAAAGAAAACATTAAACGTTTTTAGAAAAGACCTAACTAGCTTTTTTATGCTACTTCAAGCATTTAGTTTGCTGCTAGCCTACTTGTAGATTGTCAGCAAGCCTATGTTCAAAAATAGACTTGAACTTGTTAAAAATATGACGCAAATAATGCGTATTACCTTAATTTTAATGTGCAAGCCAAGTACCAGTAGTATACATTTCAAGTTTGGCTTTGACTTTTTTAATATTTTGTATGTCTGGGGTTTTGTATTATTTTCTGGGTTTTTTTCAAGGTGAATTCTGGGGTTTTTCTTCATAACAGAGTGGCAACACTGATCATATCTACACGAGAACATGTTCACATAGACCACATTGCGTTAATTAACGCAAGTTTTCGAATACACGAAGTGGTCGAATCACAGGTAATTTAGTGAAATAAGACGTTAACGAACAAATGAATGATCGTAAATCACGTATGGTTGCTAATGAAAGGGCAGAGCGCATAAACGCTGAGCAGCTATTAATTGGAAATGGCCTGCACCAGCCAAGCTTCCGAAAATTTACGAAAAACACGTTCGATGGTCAGTCATAGCTGAAATGTGCGCAGAAAACAGGCATGTCAAGTAACCACGCAAGCAGCTACAGCTGGTTTTCAAAGCTAAATGAGCCGCAGGTTAGCATGGAAAACAACGAGTTGATTGCGCGGCCGGCATTGGCAGCCGAAGTAGATATTTCGTGAAACAAATCCATTAAGACTTTCTGCAGCGGTCTGTATATTGTTTGTGACACAAGTTATGAGAGAATCCAACGTCAAGAAAAGAAACTTTTACCTGTGACGAAGTTACACAATCTTGTATGTGAAATGGTTGCTTATTATTCAAGGTAACCATTGTTCAAAGTGCTTCTTCGCTATAGGACCATCATTGTCTGAATTAAACTTCTGTTATTTTTAAATATCAGTGATGACGATGACGACTCGGCAAACTCATGGTCGTGGTGGAACTCGCTCTATGACACGGCAAAGAAAAAGGTATGCAGCAAAACTCCATCCTAGTTGCATACTTTTACTTAGCCTAAGAATAAGCTATCGTTATGCTGTAGGCTCCCTGAGGCCACTGATCATAAATCAGTTATCAAATATGCTTTTTAGAGTATTTAACCGATGCCTGTCCTCATATGTCCTACACTCCGATGCATGACCTTGCCCGTGCAGAGTTTCCTGGAAAAGCTTGCTTCGTGAGCCGATACTTAATGCTCCACTGAAACTTTTTTTTTTAACTCGTGCGTTTTGATTTATTTACTACTCAACTAACGCAAAGGTTTCTTTAAGAAAGAAAAAGAACTGTATCGCCGTGTTGTTTTGGTGTGTATCGTGTTTGAAAACGTATTATAGTGAAGCGAAGGCTCATGCAGTCTTCAGCTGGCATCTGGGTTTCTTTTTTCGCTGAGACATTTCGGTCATTTGTTCCATATCAGCATTAAAGCTCGCCATAACAGTGCTCACTAGCCTACCTTTTCAAACATTATGACCGAATTGGCTTAATTTTTTTCAGTCATTTCAAAAGAATTTCGGTCCTTGACCGGAAAATGACCGAAAAAATAAACTCAGGCTGGCATAGGCGTAGCCAGAGTTGCCCCCGTCGAATTTCTAGCATATCTTGTCATTTCGTGCTTTGAGAGGCGGTATCTCAAACAAATATTGTTGATCGCTTGAAGTAAAAGATTTGGCCGCCCAAAATTTTTGGATTGGCTGCGCTACTGTCAGCTGGCCGCCAAATACTTTTCATACTCTGCGCATATATAACTGGCAGTGCTCAGATACCTCTTGGTAGGAGCTTGATATGTAATGTCGTCACACTGAAGTTTTGAACGGAACCTGTGACTGCCTTCTTCAAAGCTTGGCACATGCTGGTACCAGCGACGCGCTACCAATGCAGCTTTTACTGCGAAAATTTCCGAGTGGCCCACAGTGATGGGAAAAAGAAGATGAGTGCTCCAGCAGGGGCGTAACGAGGTTAGATGGCGCCTGGGGCAAGAAGCAAGTTTGGCGCCCCCATGTTCGAACCGGAAGTCTTCCGGAAGCAAATGTACTGTAATGAAGAAAGTAATTGTGACATTGTTAGGACCATAAGTGTACGATGTGAGGAGACAGGAGCTCCCCCGGCTTGAAAACTGTCAGGGCAAACTCTTTCGTTTCTCAGGGCAAGCGCAAGCTGCTCAGAAACCCTGAACGGTGAAAAATTTTTCAATACAGTGTATCTACAAAATGCAACGTCATAGGCGAATTGGCGTTACAGGCGAAGCCGTCACAAACGAATTCAACTGTATAGAACAGATCTACAAGAGGTTTCGGATCCATTCGGATTAAACTAAAAAAGTTAGTTTCAGGGTAAATTGTTTGTTTTTAGGG
>JGI24021J15306_10005589_pt1 | contig 14960 bp, 4 predicted proteins | sample Ectturendosymbi1_FD_15306 | JGI IMG/M metagenome (IMG submission 15306)
ATGGTTTATTTAAAGGCTATACAAAAAAGCGCCCCAATGGGCGTTTCTGTGTCGGGAACCACCGATCAAAAAACGTATCTGAAAAAATTTATGGGGGTCTTCAGCCCCCTCAACCCCCTGGATCCGCCTATGACACATGGCAAAGAACAATGTTTGACAAAACAGATTATAGAGAAGTAACAGTGTGTGCAGAAATGACCTATACACTGTAGGCCCAATAGAGTGTTAGGATTTGACAATGATGTTGCTAGTGCAATACAATATTTATTCGCATCGTGCAGATTTCTAGTCTAGCCACCGCTTGCATAAGCCAATCTCCGCCCATATTTTGGAGCCATCATGAACAAAGTTGAATGTTTGCCCTGATAGTTCAAGTTGCAGCCTTAGAGATGACCTGTCACCTACTACAGTATATTGTTTTGCGGCTCTATTGCCTATGATAAATTTAAAAGGGATTGTAGCCTAAGTTATGTGTAATGTTCATCTTGTTAATTTTTTTGTACGATTTGCTCACACATTCATGTTAATGGCTCAGTTTGGCACAGTCATAGTTCAGAGTTTTATCTGAGCACATGGTTAAAGTTCGATTTAATATTTGTGAACAGGTGATCAACTCCTGACCTCAGAGATTTAAAATTGTGTCTTTTGTAAAAATTGAAAAATAACACTCACTTCAAATACTTGCTATCTATCTGGTTAACTATTGAAGCTTGAACTACTTAACTAGTGTTTCAATGATTTCCACTTTATAATTTAATCACAGCAGAACCTATACTTTGGTGTATATCTGATAAGCAACGTCTTTTTGTCTCATGAGACAAAAACAGCTCTGAAGTTATCTTGTCAGCAGTTGCACACATCTGTTTAAAGTGATCACATGACAAGTTTTGAACGCATTACCTACTGTACATATCTGACCGTAATGTGTAATTAAAATGTGGGCAAGCTTTTAGTGGCTGTTTGTCTACGTTGTGTAAAGAATAGGCTAAGCCATATCTTTAAATCTCAACATGTTGTGTCTGTATTCTACTAGTCACGTGACCATTTCAATCATCTGTCAGAGGTGAGCGGATATTGATTTTTAACTCCTGATCCATATCCGAAAAAATTTTTTATGTCCATATTCAATCCTTATCCGAAAATTTCTGAAATTTAGTGTCCGATATCCATCCGTATCCGATTGCGACATTGGCTAAATACGCAAGAAATAGGCAGTGGTTATAGGTCCACCAGTGGACCTTCGTTTTTGAAAAATTATTCATCCATCGCCTGTAACATGACACTAATCCATTACAAGCGTGAAGTAGACTGCACTACACTTGGTAGAAACGTGGTAAACCTAAACCTAACACTTTAAACCTAAACCCTAAACCTAACGCTTAAACCTAAACCGCAAGTCAGATCACAAAAGTTTGGAAACTTTTGAAAAAATAAATAAAAATGGTAGACCTACCATGAAAAGTGCAACTACTACTACTAAAACGAAAGGTGCCCAATCATGGCCAGAGTCAACACGAAAACCATTTACGCAGTAAGACATGTCTACATGACTACCATGACTGTGCTGCTAATGTTGCAAACTCAGTGTTTTATTCTAGCCGTTTCACCACCAGCAGACCTATAGCCACTTCCAAACAAAAACACCCTGTCATTTTGTGACGCAATCCATAAAAAAAACATCACATGTTGTGCACATTCAAACGGAAAAAAGAAACATGGAGTATATTTTGCCACCAGAGGTATGGCCCTGCTGTGGTCATTTTTCCATTTGAACTGCAGTGTATGTGGCTTTGTCCACTCATAACACTGAGTTCGTGGAACCAGCATTGGGTACAATGAACTTGGTCGAGTCGGAACTCCTGCTGTGCGAATGGTCATCGTTTGGGCTCACAGCATTGTTGTTTCGGCTCGGCTAACAGAGACCACTCTTTTTATGGGAAAACTTTTGATGTAAGCTACAGTACTTTTTTACTAAGTTTTGAAAATCAGACACAGGCTTGCCATTTGCGTTAGGGTTTTAGGTTATATGGCAAAGACGATCCCTTAATCCAAGGATATAGTCCTTGTCATGTGACAAATTTAACCAATCTGGTTCAGCTAATTGCAAAAGAGCTCCAGCATTCAATCAATTGGTAAAATAAAAAAATAGATTTGTAACTATGAGAGGAGATCACAGTATGAAATATAATAAAAGTACGTAGCTTACAAAAACTACAAACTCAGACTGTCTTTTAGTAAAGGTTGACTGTATAAAACTTCAGGGAGAATGTTCAAAATTCCGACAAAAAACATGTAGTTTTAAACGCTGAAATAGACCAGGGGTGGTCAATGGGTCGATCGCATCGACTGATTGATCGCCAAGTGTCACTTGGTCGATCGCGCCTGATTTTGCATTGGATTGACAAGATACCTAAAAAACGAACATTTTTCAATAAATATTTCAGAAAGTACATAAAAAGTATCCATCAGTTGGTTGGTCTCGTATATTCTTTGGTGCCTATTGCAGTGGCTGACCATAGGCTAGCTTGGCAGATTATTGCGTGACAATCATGATTTAGGCGCAACAGGCACTTTGCCTTCTGTCTGTGCATCAAAGGCGATGGTGCACTGTATTTGCACGTGTGATACTCAACTTTGGCATATGATATTGTATTTGTGACTTTATTGCCAACCGGTCGATCACGAGTTGTCAAGAAATCTTCTGGTCGATCCTAGTCGAAGACAAGTTGGCCACCCATGAAATAGACTATTAGCCTACACAACACGCTTTTATGCCATTCAGCACAACAAACAAAGCAGCATACAGCAATATAAGAGCAGCTTACTACTTCCACTTGGCCGGAAAAAATTAACGATAAAGTAACACGAATTACCATTGATTGTGATGAGTGCAGCACATACTGACAACATGCAAACTATAGCAAAGAAAACACTGCCACCATCATTTGTGACATCTTGAACCACTCCCCAGGAAAATTTCGTTATAGAAATCAAACCAGTATCCTGATCCTGTCCTGATCCAATTTTTTTCAAAAATGAATATCCAAATCCAATGCTGATCCGAAAAACTCGCAAGTATCCTGCAGGATATCCAATCCTGATCCTGTCCATGCTCACCTCTGCCATCTGTGTTCTATCAAAGGCAAAATAGCCACGATATATTTTGAATCATGAGGCAAAATAGACAGTATTGCTTTAATATGAGTTACTTGGAATTTTTCGGAGTGTTAGCAGGAGTTGGGGGTTGATGTTTCAAAAATTTTTGGAATCGGAGCAGTAGTCTTGACGCATGGAACAGGAGTGGAGTCGGAGTCTGAAAAATGTGACTCTGCTCATCTCTGATACACAGTGCATGAGTGCACACCTCTGACCCATAGCAGAGGTGGCCAGAGTCACATTTTCTGACTCCGCTCCTGATCCAAATTTTTTAATCCAGGTCCGGGTCCGTAAATTTTCAAATTTGAGAATCCGGCTCCTGTTCAGACTCCTGCTTCCATCAATCCAACCGAAACTTACTCATGTTTTTACTTAAGAAATGACCACGCAAACTCCTGCTACTGCCGAATTTGAAAAGTGACTCCGGATTCGGGTGTGAAAGAAAAACGGAGAAACCTGCCGGAATCGACTCCGGATCCGGTCCCACCTCTGACTCACAGCTCCAGGTTTCGTCAGTTGCAGTGCTGCCCATATAGAAACAAACAGATGTCTATTTAACTTTGTGCACAGTTTTGTGCAGGGAAGACGCATTGTCAACACTCATTGTGCATGCAAAACTACTGTAAATATCAAAGTAAAACAATTAACTGACCTGAAAACCAGTGGTAGCGTGATTCGAGTCACGTTTTTTACCGAATAACTCGAGTCAGTCATTTTTACAAAATCTTCAAACACCTGATTGACAAACCCAGTTTGTTTGCACTGTGGTATGTGGTGGTCATTTGTATTTGGTGTGTGCTGTTTGTGACGTCACAATTTGACGTCACATTAATGTTTCCAAACCAACATTTTGGCGAAGTTTGTTGACATAATATGCATATTCTTCTACATGCACTCCCCTTGTTTTATGCGTCATTGCTCTGAATATAAACTATCAGCGCTCCAAGTTAGGATATCGGAGGAAAATAAACTCAATGCTGCGACACAGGAGTTCAAAACTGCAAAATTTTGGCTGTGTGTTGAAAAAGGGAGTAAAACACACTCATCACTGCGTCAGAGCAATTTACAACTGCAAAATGTGACTGCGCTAACGTCTCGTCGAATACGAACAGTCGAGTATAGGTGTGCGGCTGGACTGGCTGGCGCACACCCCGGTTTGCAAGATCGAATCTTGTTAAACTACACAACAGGGTTGGCAACCTGTCCACCAAAAAAGCCAGACCTTGTCTCAAAAAAGCCAGATAACAGTTTTGAGGCATATACACATAAAACATGCACAATCACACAAAACAGACATTAAAACTGGTAAAAAACATCGATATAACACAAGTCCAATCTTCAGAAGTATATCATTTTCCAGTAATTACGTTGTCGTGCATTTGTTTTTTATCAATAGCGTCGATCATTTTTAGGGCAACCACAAAATTTTTGCAATATTCTGTGCACCCTGCATGGTAATAGACTCTCGTTGCAAAGAGATTTGTAATGAATATGCAGCTCAGACAATGTTTTGCCAGAGCCAAGCCAATTCGACTGAAAAGAAGCCTTTTTTTCTTTTTTTTTATTTCCAACAAAAGCCAAAGGTGTCAGAATTGCAAAATCTGGCATCAAAAAAGCCAAAGTGTCAACCCTACTACACACGAATTGAGAATGCGCATAAAGTGCGCAAGAAATCTTTCGATTTTTTGTTTTGTATGGAAGTCCAGAAAGCTTAGTTTCCTTTACCCCTGCTGAGACATTATGAAATTCCTGAATGTTTCTATGTTAACAACTGCTGTTTTTGAGCTCATGCAACAGTTCTATCATGCTACAGAATTTGGTAATATAGCCAATACGGTCAGCGCTTGTGCTGATCAGACACAGCAGACAAAATAAAGACAATTATTTCGGATAAAGTGAACTATGTCGGAACACAATCTAAACATGCGTAGTGGACGAAAGATATGCAAAAAGTGGTGAGATGGTTTCTGGATGCAGACGATAACCCAGATTCTCACCAAAGCCTAATTATTACTTTTTGGCCCATTTACAGTGTTCTTTGAAATTTGCAAACAAATTTATTCCGTTATATTTGCAAATTAACAAGCAATGTAGTATTTGCATATTGTTGTTCGATGTAGTATTTGCATATTGTGATCAGTGACAGTCGGCCTCACAGACCCTTAGCCAGGTTTTAAAGATTGGGGATGCAAAATACATCTTTCGGAGCCTCGGAGGGCAAGATTTTTGTTTTTATTATATGTTTGAAACTAATTTTTCTGGGCATAATAAAATTTGGGGTCACAAAAAATTGGGGCAGAACTGCCCACAAATGCCCCCGTGGCTACGGGTCTGCGGCCTCATACTTTTACTTTGACTCTTTTCCAGAGATGAACGGATATATGTTTTTCAAATCCAATCCAAAATTTATATTTCAAGATCCAATGCAAATCCGAAAACCAAAATTTGTCTAAATCCAAATTCCTATCACAGCTATTGGGCTAGACCCACATGTAATTCAATTCAAAGATTCAAAGACAAATAAATGTTTGGAAACTAATTCAAGTTAACTTATGCTCTACCTTTGGTTCACAACATCATAACAATTGACACTGCAGAGACTTCAAAATAATCACTGTTGGCAGCAATGCAGTGAGAGAGAAGCTCTGTTGAGCTCACCAATAGCGTGTAAGCTATCAAAGCAGAAGGCTAATAGGTATACAACACAAACGACTCATTGGAACTGGGCTACACAAACAATATAATAAATTAGGCTAAATGTTACGAGGTATAGGTATTACGGTATGTATAACAAAGATGAATCAAGCAAGGGGGCTGGATCAGTGAGAGTCAGATTAATTCTGTAACTTTAATGACATGATACATAAAAGAGCAGACTTGTTTCGCTGGTTATGGACAAGGCTTAAAATATAAACGAATACAATATACAATTACGACAGATTTGAGAAACTCCACTGAATCAAATTTTCAAAACAGTAATCGGCAGTCCCAAAACTGAACCGAAAATTGCGAAGAAGTTCGAAACAATATTATCAAATCCAGTATAATCAAAATACTAGAATGCGGTAAGATTTAAATCCTAACCCAAGCCCATGTTAATTTTTGGTCATATTTGGGCATGTGAAAGTCAAGGAAGTATGTTTGTTGCAGCACGGTTGGGTTAGACTTGTGGAAATGACTGAAAGTGAAGGAGAGAAGTAAAATGGAAATTTCTTTCACCAAAAACTTAGATCTAAATACCCTGGAATCAAATTCGCTGCAAAAATATTGGGCACCATTTTTAGCTCGTTGGGCGCCATTTCGGAACAAAAAAAGCCATAGAAAAAATGTTAAATTTCATTTGACTCGAGCTTGAAGACCAATGACTCGAAGTGACTCGACTCTGGCTTGACGAAGTCATGACTCGACTCAAAACATTTTAGATGACTCTGTCTCGAAGGGCTTGTGACTCTGACTCGACAAATATGACTCGGGCACATCACTGCAAAAACGAAGTATAGCGTGAAAATAGAGGGTGCTGCACTTCCGCAGTGCCTACATACGAGCCGCCGCTGACGAAGCATGTGCTTGTTGTCAGGAAGCAAGCGTGACCTACAAAGTTAATGATTGTGCGTATTTGTGTGAGGTTGGTTGCTGAAGCAGGTGATTTGAAGCCAGAGTATCTCGTTACAAAATACGTAAGTAACGTTAACTGCTGGTAATGCCTTCAGCCGAAAGTAAAACCATTAAACGCGTCAGACTGTTTTGAGGATTTATGTTGATATCACTTTGCATACTTGCGCATAACTTCGCAACACGAAAGCTCAGCAATAGCCTACTTCATTGCAATTTGGTCTTAAATATTTTCCGTTGCCATGGCATTCTTTTTTCCTAGTGATGTTTTGCAGTTTCGCTTCCTAGGCACATGCTAATTTTAACTGAGCGATTTTCTTTTTAACTTCTTTAGAATATGCCTCTTACATCATCTGCAGTTGTGCTGCTCACGATTATTGCTTCCTCCAAAAAATTAGAAAAGAGAAACTTACAGAAAGCAACGTGAAAATATAAACAGAGCTCAAGATTACAAAACTGTTTTCCCTATTTTGTGCTTACAGGTTACATACCTGGTCCAATCTGGTTCGGACTGATTCTTGATAGAAGTTGCATTTATTGGAGTCCTAAATGCCTTGGAAAATCGTCATGCCTTTTGTATAACAATATCGGTCTCCGATTTAGTTTTACCGGTTTGTGTATTGCTTGCGGATTTGCTTACTGCCTGGTCTTTATGATTTCGTTTGTGTGGATGGAGTTCCACAAAGAAAAATATGAAAAGTCTCTTACAGTACCCACTGATCGTTTCAGTGAATCAGAAAATAACTTGCCTAACAATGCTCTTTGGAAATAGACATTTTAAAAGTTTTATCCTTGGGCGTACTGCATGACCAACGCGAAGCGGTATACGTTTTTAGCTGTGAAAAGCCACTTCGTCCGCATAATTGACATTCGCAAATCCGGAAAACCGTGCTTTTTCAACCTGAGATCTTGACTCTGCTTTCGTTCATCATACAACGCTTCAACCTATTTAAAATCTTGTTCACAAGTTTGGATTGTTCTGCAAGCATGTTGATTCACTAAACGTGATTCACGTCAGCAGGTTGGCAAGAATGACCAAGACTGCGCCCCAGTGGTTACAAATTCGACATGTTTTTACAGTTTGTTTATTTTTCAGTACAAAGCTCTCTCAGCCACTTCTATGTTCGTGGTGTACAGAATGTGTTCAACGTAGTACTTCGTTTTAAGAGGTTTCCTGTTATTCTACGTACAACTGAATTTCAGCAGCAAGTGAAAGGCACTGTAAGACGAAAAGAGAAGTTGATTGCTATTGCTAACATTTCAAAAGTAGTGTTTTAATGTTCCAATCGCTCTAACCTCTTACTTTGCCATCACTCTGCTATAGCATAAAACTAGTGGAACACCAACAATTGAAGTAGGTTATAGTGTGTTGTAATTACAGATATATCGCTCTATATAATATTTTTCGTCGCTAAAAAGTGTATGAATTACATAGGTGCTGAAAACGAGGACTACAAACGGCATTATTGACTAAACATTCAACACGTGAAGAATACCAGGATAGTGGTAAATATTAGCGTCAAAGCGCGCGCAAGGCGTTCAATAACGACAATGCTATAGCCAAAAAAACATAACTTGCATATTTGTCTACAGCAAATACAAGGATTTTTATTTTATGACGATCTTAAAGTAAGTTACGTTCATCTAACAACACGTACTGCAACATCTCTCTCAAGGAGAAATACCTCGGTGTTTTCTATGCGGTACATAGGAGTCCCAGCAGCGCGTTTGTTTATTGTGGCATTTCTATATGCTGTCATGTATGCTTCTGCTGTCTAGTAGCTGGAAATCAAGCAGGAGGATGTGCAGAGTCAGTGCTCCCTAGTCGCTTAAAAACTTTGCAGCATCTTTTAATTACTTCGTCAAAGTCCACTAAATGTGTCGTAAACGATCAATAAATTCTATATAGTGGTGCATTGGAATAGCAATGAACATCGCAGCTTTGCGTTCGTCCTTTTGCTTGACCGAGTTCTCGTAACGGTAATATTACTTGCTTATGACGATAAAAAGATCAATAGCGTGTTAGCGACATAACTGATGCATTCTTACAAATCATGAAATGAACTGACAGGACCGTAACCAGCTTGGGACACCAGGGTGGGCGAAGAGTCTTCTGAGATGGGCCCAAACTTTTTAAACCATGTCCAACATATGTTTGCGAAGGGGGGTGAAGCCCCCCTGCACCTTCCTGGTTGCGGTCCGGTGAACTGGACAAAGAAAATGTTTCGGAAACTTATCAAATACATTCTGAAAAGAATCTAGGGTTTCAGCTGTTTTGTTTCTGATTACAACGCGAATGAAATGCTCGTAGCGTTACTGCGACGTTGCTTTGTACAAATTCTTTCACTTAAGACCACCAGAGCAGATATGTCCAACTCAGGGCCGTCGCCAGCGGGGGTGCCAGTGGTGTCCGACCCCCCCATTTCACGTTTGGCCCCCTGGTTGCTGCATACGTCTAATGCAGTATTTTAAAAATGTGCCCCCCCTTCTGGTATTTAGCCCCTTCTGGATTTTGGCCCCCCTGCTGCTAAATCCTGGCGACGGGCCTGGTCCAACCATATTCTAAAATCTGTTGGCGCCTCAGTTGTTCCCAACCGGAGGTCCACAGACAGATTTTTAGGGATCCATCACCTGTGCATGCATGAGATGAAAGCAAAACAGCGATATGCCAAACTACCTGCCGTGGTGGTCTAGTTTGAAAAAGACAACCAATCGAGCACAACTCTAGAATCCAGGCCACAGGGCGTCATAAGATCTGGCTCATAAGAACCACCACATATTTATTCACTTTATCAAAGGTATGCCAGTTGTTATTATCCCGGCCTTAGCAACGCTTTTTATACACAACTCCATTCGTTAGGAATCTCAATTGCTATGCAACAATGTAATTTGTTACGTAATAAGTTCCATGATATATTGATGAGTTTGTCGCGCAAAGCGGATGATAGCCTTTTCTGGTAGAGACCACTTGTACGTAACAGTCAGGGGAGTAATGAGGTTAGATGGCGCCCGGGGCAAGAAGAAACTTTGGCGCGCCCATATTCGAATTTGAGGTTTTTAAAGGAAGCAAAAGTATTGTATTGAGGAAAGTACTTGTGACATTGTTAGGACTTTTCGACGCACCCGTAGTGATTCTGCGCCCGGGGAATTGTGCCCCCTTGCCCGCACGTCGCTACGCCCCTGGTAACAGTAGACTGGTTTTAACAAAGGGGTCCACAACTTTCATCCAAATCGTTAAAAGGCTCCAAGACACTGAAAAACTGGAAGCCACTGCTAGCTTATAGCATGACTGAGCAGTTGTGCTTGTTATGTACTTCAGTGAAATTTCTCACTTTGTCCTCTGTTTGACGAACTTCTGTTGACATGCTTGCGTAGATGGCTGCTAATTACGGTTTTAAAGCCAAACAAGTCCCTATCAAAGCGATAAGTTTGAAAGGCTATGCCCAAAGAGATTTGTTTTCCTACAAGCATTGATTAGCTTCACTGAACATACATTTACAATCCGGAGCGTAGAAGCATATTTTTGCCTTTCAAAATAAAAGTAATAGCATGATTGTAAGTTAAGCTAGGCTTAGTAGAGAGTAAAAAATTTTGGTATTTCTATATGCATATGATATTGGCACTTGATATTTGTACGCAATTTAAAACTAATAGTTACTAATTGGCCTGCAAAGTGTATATGTATTTGTTCGTTTCACAGCGATAGACTAGCAGGGAAAATTACAGATTGTACATTTGGAGAAAAAATAGTAAAGGTTATACAGTAAAAGGTGATGTCTGTAAAGTAGATGATATAGTTTCGTGTGGTATCACAGTTTATGATTGCTTGTTTGATATAATCATAACATCGTAGTTTAAAACTTGATTGCCAAAAATCAGTATTTTACACTGTGTGATGACAAGATAGAAGTTTCAGAGGTAAACGTCGCAAAGACACGACGACTTATTATCTGGCGACAGTCGACGTCCTGACTATTTGACAAATTTTAGCCTTGTTAAGTCTAAAAGCCTAAAATGTACAGAAGCTGTGTCCCCAGTGTGACTAAAAAAAGTTTTTGTAAAGATGACTTCGTGATGACGTCCTAGCTGCTGATGTGCTATTTTGATGTTTGATGCATAAAAAACTTCCTTTCAGATTAAAGGTTCCTTTGCGCGCACAGACGCATTTTTGGAGATCCGCATCTCACCAACGCTTGTATTTGATGTGGTGTGTTTGCTCTGATCTACCACAATAACATTGCTTGTTCACCTGACCGATTTTCGAGTTAACTCATGCAACAAGCAGCAGCTTGAGTGTGTAAATTACTGTAGCGAACACTACTGTTTTCTGCTTTATGGATGTTCGTCAAGTGTCGTTTGTTTGTTGGATAGATGCATCCATTTGAAAGGTACTACTGTATTTTCGCGTGTTTCAACCTTTGTTACGATTTTATTTTTGTGCAATTTCCATGAAAACACCAGTTGACTTGAAAAAAACATCTTCTTGTTTTCGTAAAAGTTGCGAATCAAATTGCGTACAATAAATAATACCGACGGTATTTCCAAACTTTTTCCTTCTTGCGAACCCGTTCCGTTAGTAATACAATTGTTTTGTTGCGAACCCCAGCCCCAAGTTGATTAGTTTAGGAAATGCAAGTATATAATCTTTAAAATCTCAGGTATTGGGTAAATTGTAATTTTGGTTTCCGGATCTGCAAACTGAAGTCGTTTTAGTAGTGCAGCTGTGACCCTAAACTATACCAAATGTTGTTGGTCACTTGGTCAGTGATCATCAAGTAAGAGGAGGCTGTAACTCCCGGACCATTGCTTCATCTTCGCCGAATCGAGGTTGGGATAGACTGGAAAAGTGTATGAAATGGTCATAAAATGTTTTTGTTATCTTTGCGGATTTGCATCCACTCCATATGCTTGTACTTGATAAAATCAGGATATCAAGAAACTCCCAGATATCCCGGGATAAAATTTCTACATTCCTTTATGTCAGGTCCATATGCGCTTTCCAACAAAACATTTTATTTAAATTGCAAACCACAAGACATCCTTACCCCAAACGTCTTGCCAAACTTCAGCATGAAATGTCGCATAACTGTCCGAAGCTTTCAGCGATTCACAAATCGTGCTCGACTGCGTCCCTGGCAGTAACGCAACGAAAGAACAAAATGTTAAGATATGCTAGAAAATTGAGGGCATGGCCCCTTTGCCCACCCTAGCTATGCCTATATGATACCGTATGACTGTCAAAACTGTGTTCTCTGAAGCACATACCTCTGTATAGTAATTTAATATGTACAGTATAGGGCCACATCCGCAACTAATTGTACAATATAACGTACGTATGCTTCCCGCAAGTTAGGGAGTTATCCAGTGGCGTGCAGGGAGTGAAAGCTTTTCTAATTTGCCCAGATTTAACTGAAGCTGATGGACCGTACCCAAATGCTCCTATTCTACTCAAATGTTTCTAATTTTACCCAAAGCTTGAATGAAGTTTTTTGGTTGGCCAAATTTGATGAAGACTGTTGGAATTACCACATGATTCCAATTCATTCAAGGGCAGTGTCCATTTTGCCATCAGAGACAAAAAGAATGGCAAAATAGTCTCATATTATTTTGCCGTTTTGGCCATTATTTTGCCGTTGATTTGACTGTTATTTTGCTTTAGTTGTGAAAATAGACACTACTTCAGTTACATGTGAATGTAGCTGTAGACTTTGCCCAAATGTTGAAAATTTTTGCCCAAATAATGGCCAATTTTTCAGCATTGTGGATGCGACCGCATCCCCTGCATCCCCATGCCGTACGGTTATGATTAAACCACTACTGAAACGTTAAGTGAACAATGAAACGTTCTTTACATCACTGAGATCATATTATCAGATTGATTATATGGCCTGCTATACGCAGTATATATACTATTTTTAGTTAAACACGGGGATACAACACGAAATTTTAACGTACATAAATGTTTACATTTGTAAAGTATATGCCGCCATCACATCCCTTAATTTTTTCGTTTGATCCACTGGAATGAGTAAACTATTAAAATGTCCTGCGGTGAGCTTACACCGGAGATTTAAAAATCAACAAGGAGGAAAGTTTGACGAAACATGTGGGGTTCGTATATGCCTATGCAAAGAAAGCAAAAAATAGAAAAATTAATGATGAGAAAGTTGGCGACAAGCAGTAAAAGCAAGAATCATAATCGACAATTAAAAACAAGACATATTTCAGTTTGTTAGTGTTTGATTGCGATTTTGAAGATGCTTTATTAATCCTGATATCTTTAAGAACAAAACATGAACTTCCATTTAAAATTTTTGTAAGCAAATTTGAGGGGTGGAAAGGGCGGCACAGTTATGGTCGGCCCCGGGCGGCACTTAGCCTCGCTACGCCATTGGCCGCACATGAAATGAATCGGACTCTCGGAAAACAGGTCATTCGTTCTGTTTCAGTAAGAGCTGCGTATGTCTACTGAGTGGATGAAATGTATCTGCTCTGTAAACACTATATCGTGTCTCATTTTTTGTTGCGAAAATGTTCCTTTCAATAGGTACTGTTTGTTTTTAACTCGAAACTTCACCTTTGGGGAAATGAGTTGGGTGCGCACTTCCCGTACGCTTTGCGTACTAACGCACAACAAATATATTCACTAAAATAGGGATTCCCAACCCTTTTCTGACCATGTACCCCTCCAGCATGTCGACAGATGAGCAGGTAGGCTGCCTCTAAAATTTGTTATGACTAACAGACTGAATAAAATAACAAAAATCCACTGAATTTTTAATATAACTTCTATATTTTAGAATATTTGGAAACAAATAATATATAAATATATTGTTCCCTTCTACTGCTAACCTTACTTGGGTTGACCTTGCATTCAGTAGATTCTAACCTTAAATGTACCCCTTCAGATAGGCAAATGTACCTCTAGATATACATGGTTGGGGACCCAAGGGCGTACGCAAGGGGGGTTGGGGTTAACCCCCCTTGAGCTCGATACTTTACAAAAGTTTTATTACCTGCGCAAAGGAGATTAATTGTTTTCGCATACTTTTAGCTTGTTAATTTGTTGACTTATGCAAACGCCACGAAATGAATTTGCATGCAAATTTCAAGGAACATTGTAAATGGGCCAAAAACTAATAATTAGGTTCAGGGGCGCAACCAGCTTTTCATTTCGGGGCGGGAAATTATCATGAAGTTTCATTCAATGACATCATCGTACTTATTCAACCGTGGTACAACTTTTTCGCAAACGGACACAGATAAAATTCTCTTCGCAACATTTCCTAAAATGAGAAGTTTTTTGTTTTAATCAAGATGCAGACTGAACGATCAAGACAGAGTAAAAATTAGTAGCCTACAAACACCTGGTTTCGTACCCAACTAGTGCACTCATGTCTTTAGTGTGGCAGAGCAGATGTATAGGTTGCTAGTAAACCTGCCTAACCTTTTGTCTTGTTTTAGCAAAATTGTTCTGGCCCTATTCTTCTAGCACAGGCGTTCCCAAACTGGGCTACATGCACCCCTAGGGGCACATTTGCCTATCTGAAGTGGTACATTTATTGCACAGCTGCCACAAACTAACTGAGAAATGAAAACGGGGTCTACCTTTATAGTTCTAAAAGTATAAAAGTTCTATCAAAAATTCGGTGGATTTTTGTGATTTTACTCAGCTATTTTGTCATAAGAAAGTTTAGGGATACATAAGCCTACTCATATGCCGAAATGCTGAAGGGGTACATGGTCAGAAAAAGGTAGGGAACCCCTGTTCTAGCATATCAAAAATCCAAAAACTTGAGAGATAGCTTCGAAAATCCCAAACTTGAGAGATAGCTTATGTCAAGCGTGAGGGATCTCTGATTGCTACCATTTCGGGCAAAACGAACCAGGTGTCTTGTTTCTTGGCGCATCAGGTGTGTGGGGGGCAAAACGGCATTTTCTGGCATCCACGAGTTATGTGAAAGTTTTTAGAAGCACGTTTAAGGCTATGTGCTTTCAGGACTTGCACTGGTTGCAAAAGTTAAGGTCTGGTAAAGCTTCATTTGGAGCTAAAGTGGTGTAGTAGGTAGGTGCGATCAACACTTGACTAGCACTCAGGGGCGCAGCCAGGATTTTTCTAAGGGGGGGGCTGAAGTTATGGAAGCAAAAGCCTTGAAAAAGAAAAATTGCTTGTGATTAGAATAGTCAAGGAA
>JGI24021J15306_10005590_pt1 | contig 14959 bp, 3 predicted proteins | sample Ectturendosymbi1_FD_15306 | JGI IMG/M metagenome (IMG submission 15306)
TTAAGGACAGGGTGTATGGCAACAACCTCCAGACTATCCCTGACCTGAAGGCAGCAATAAGAGCGATCCCAAGGGAGGAATGCGGGAGGGTCATCAAGAGCTTTGCCCGCCGGATCCAAATGTGCCTGCAGCGCCGGGGAGCTCATTTGGAGCACATTTTTGAGCACCTTTTGAGCTATTTGTCCACCCCTGGCCCTGGTATAGGCCGATTAGAATGAAAACCTATTAGGATGCTAATTAAATGTGTCATAGACATCACACAAAGCTCTAAAATGACAGGTTTTTTTGCTTGATTTTTTTGAATTTTATTGCTTGATTTAAATCACTGATTTTGATTTAAATCAATCAACCCTGGTAGTAGTTCAAAGTATTTAGTGATGTATGAGACTGCAATAATTTGTAGACGTATTGGTTGGCTCCCTGTATTTTGTGTAAGACGAACGAATGAAGGCTGAAGCAGGGTTGGTAGATAATAAAATACATCATCAACGTAAAAAACACTTTTGTTGTGAAATATGATCAAATTTGATTAGAGCCCACAGGCATACAATTGATCCAAAACATCTTGACCGAACAATCAGGTCTCACCCATTATGCAAGACAGATAATTGACACTCCATTAAGTGCCTTTCAGCTACTGCTTGAGGTAGGTTGAGATATTGTCCTGTATTCAAAGATGCACAGAATCAGAAACTCAGCTAGTTCTGGAAAACGACTTTGGGAAAAATTCACAGATCGATCTGCTAGCATTTACTGTCTTGTACGTTCGTGGAGTATATGTAGGTAGAAACAAAGAGTTTTTGCAATGAACACTGAGGAATTTCGTTTTTTCCACGTACGATAGCAAGAAACCGCCTTGTTGAAATTCTGATAGTTGTGCGCTTCGACTTAACGATAAGTTTGCGTTAGTATCAGAGATCTGGAATGGTTTTGTTTCCAATAGCGAAGCTTGCTACAAACCTGATTCCAACATTACCGTAGAGCGTAGACGAACATTATTTCCAACCAGAGCTCATGGTAGATTCAACCCAGTACATGTTTTGGCAAACAAACCTAACAAATTCGAAATCAAAATTTGGTACTGTAGATGGCGCATAGAGTTGTTTAACTTGTTTTGCAACTAATGGAATCACATTTGGGAAATAACTAAATGTGACTGCGCAGACAACTTCACTCCCTGGGAATTGGCAAGAGAGCTGATAAAGAAAAGTACCAACGTTGTTGGCACAATGAACAAAGCAAGGAGAGAGCTTCAGGCATCTGCAAAGATCATGCAAAAGCTTCATTCGAGCAAGCTATTCAATTGTGCGACTTCGACCATTTATCGAAATACCAATGCAAGACAAAAAAGACCGTATGCATCCTCACTTGTCAGTCACTATCGCCGCAATTGAGAAAATTAAACCAGATGCAGTGCTTCATTACACTCAAATTGTTGAGTAGACGTTCCTGATCAGATGGAACGTCCATATGCCGTCAAAGCGGTTACTCGTCACCGATCTGCTCCAGTTTTTCACAATATTTAAGACCTGGGTTGCGTTAACGCACGCGCTTTGTACGCGTTGCGTACAAACGACAAAGTGCATAGAAGAGACTTTATCTTCAAGTTGGTTACTGAACCTCGACAGCGGCACATGGAGAGTAAAGCTTATATGCACACGGGATGCTTCTAGTGCGGTGCGTCTGTTGTGTCTGCGACTGGTGCGATGAGTTCAATGCGCCGTTGTATGCACACGTCTCCGCATGAAGCGGTGCGTTCGTTGCGCACAGCCTGAGCTGAACGAATGGTTGAGACCCGAAATTCGGCGATGACGTTGGTGTGCTGCAGTGCAAGACTGTTTTACCTAAGTTCTGACATCACAAGTGACATTTTTAGGGTGTTGCTAATTTTGTACACCATACTGTTGAACAGAGTTACGCAAGACTTGTGGCAGTACACTGCACAAACCTTGAAAGGGCTGGTTACATGCATTCAAAATAAACGCAAATTGCCACATTTTACTTTGTACAATGCCTCACAAATTATTAAAAAAGTAGTGCTGCCCACATTTCAGACGAACAAAGTACTGCATTACATACAATTTGCATGATTTGTTGCTACATGGATTGAATGAGGTTTGTGTAGGCCAACCTCCATAGTCATGACGGTGTTTGCATGCAACAACGGCATTGCTTGAAAAACCATTTGTTTCATTTCTAGAGGGGCTAAGTTTAAAAAAATTAAAGCAGCATGGACAACAGTTAGAATTAATGCATTGACCATAGGTAGAACACACACAATCCCATAACAAAATCACTAGCAGAGAATAAACAACGATAGCCTTTAATTGGCTTTTGTAAGACAGCAAAACATCATCACTTTTTAAAATGTGTGATGTTTACGAATGTTATCCTTTATTTTATCATTCTTGTACTCCATAACTGATAATTTATGTGACAGCGTTTTTGCCTGAACAAGACTCATCAACTCTTCATTGAAAGTTACACAACTTACTTTCAATTACAGTCTCAAGTAGCCTACGGAAAAAATACACTTAGCATGGCCTTGCCCAACACCTGGAATGGCCTACAGTAGACGGTAGATTATGTCGCACAAATCACGACTTGCTTGCGACAAAAACTTCAACCAACAGTGACTGATCAGGTAGACCGGGTCATGTCGGCCTAAACAGTACAGCAGTTTAGTAGCCTACCCCACTGGGCCTACTGAAGACTAGATTGATCTTTCGTAAATCCAGTGTTTCAGCTATCCATAAACTATTAGCAATTGTTCTGTGGTCGTTCTGCATCCTTTTGTTTACCTCAATACAAAACACTTAAACAGTGTCTACGAGTACATCACATCACCGCTCTTTCCCGAACCCTGTGTAGTGAGTCTGATGCGTCAATATAGAAACAGGTTCTACTTGAACGCAGACCGTACCAGACGCATCAGAAAAGGACGTGACGTCACCTAATCAGGCGCATGCGCCCAAAAAACGCAGAGGACGCATCCCGTGTGCATATAGCTTAAAGACACCCTGCGTTTCCGGTAGACATATATCACCACTTGTTGCATCTAAAGATCAAAACAATGCACCCAACCAGAAACAATCCCAGATTGCAGCCATCTGTTTGCGAAACGAAGCTGGAAAGAGAAAAACAAGTTAAAACTTTATTGTATGCTCCCTCTTTTTGTGACTTTGTTGCTTTACTTTGTGAATTTTGTTGCTTGTTATAATGTTTTACTGTTGGATAAACATAAAAGCGCTAATAAAACCATTACCAACCCGCGCGTTTAACATGTTTCACATCAGTGTGTCAACTTCCGTCAAAAAGACCGCTACTGGTAGTTTGTGAGTGACGAAATCTTCGCAGTTATAGTGTTAAGGATAAAGAAACTGGTTTTACATTAAATTGAGCAACAAATGATATTATTAATATTCAGTAATAATAAATAATTGGCAAAACGTCAATGAACAAAATATTTGCTCAACTCATTTCGGCCATAATGTGTGGAAAGGTAGGCTAGTGAATACCGTTACGGCGAATTTAATCCTATTACGGGACATGTGGCCGACATGTCTCAGTGGAAAAGAAAACCCAGAGCCACGCTACTGTGGTATTACACCAATGGAGATTGACTCTCTATCAGTTTCTTAGTGGTGATCGAACTTTATGAACAAGTCCTTAGTAGTATGAAGTACTTCAACAGTTCACAAAACGAAATCATTTTCCTTCAAGATTTGGCTTCAGTTGTGTTTGGTGTGCTGTTGTGTAAGATCTGGTTGTGGGTACGGTTCTTGGTACTACTTGTGCTGTCAGAAGTGATGCGGGAGTCTGAAAGAGGAAAATAATGTTATGATATTAAAACTTAACACAAGCGTGAAACCAATGCTGAAGCGATGTATTTTGACAACCCATAAAAGTCTGGACAAAATAAGCAAATTAATTTCAGCGTGACTACTCTGGCTAACGGGCGATGCTTGTTAAAGCTAGCCTTGGCCATAACTTACCGCTTTTCCTTTTCATTCCGTAGGGTTTATGGCGAATCCCTGACAAAATGAGCTTCGCCGATGCAGCAGGATTCATTACTTCGTATGGCACTGCTATGATGGGTCTCAACAGAAGAGCGAAGTTAAAACCGGGGTAATTGCATTTTTGTGAAAGAGTAGGTTGAGGTTAAATTTTTTTTACCTTTTTTTGGCACCGCTCACAAGCACACGCATCCACTTGGGTGAGCCTCTGGGTTATCTACACGGAAGTTTCCAACACCAAACGCTGCTGCAGCTTATGCACCAATTCCTGCAAAACTGCATTTTATTAATGTTTAAAAAGTTAAAATAGTTCACTGGAATTTTTCTTCCGAATGCCGAGTCAACAAGCGCCATCCAGTGTTCAGGTCATGAGCTGCACTAGTTTGTTTTAATACGTCTTTGCCCAATTATTTCACAAACGAGTGCAAGCAAATGTTTCTTTTGAACAGCAATATTGCGCCCACCTCTTTCCTCAAATCTGTTTAACAACGCTCTCGCTATTCACATTGGAACGGCATATTACCAATGTATTGGGTTGTTAGTGCGTATTCCGTGAAATAGCAACATTAAAAAAACTTATGGTTGATTTTTGCAATTTGCCTAAAGCTGGGTTAATTTGGTTTTTGCTTCAACGTATATTTGAGAGGAAAACTGCCTGTGGGAAGAATTTCAACAAGCTTTGTCAATCTTGATTTTCTCGGAGTTAGTCGTATTCGACATGCGTCAAAATTTTGCTAAAAAACATCTCAACTGAATATCACTGCGTATTCTGCTCGCAGCACCTCAGTGCATGTGCAATGCACAGCAAAAAGAAATTGAAATCGTAGAAAATAAGTGATAACGCATGTGGTGGGTTGCACGTTGCTTTTCTTTTGCTTGTCCTGAAGCAGCGTACCAGAAGTGTGTACGTCAATCGTATTTTACCAAAGTAACAAGCTTCCTAGTACAGCGTTTAACCGGTGTTACATGCATTACTAAGTGTCATTACGTCCACGCACTTCTTTAACGAAAATTTTGTGGATCGAAACCAGGTAACTGTGCAAGGATTGTTTGCAAGGAGCTTGTCGGTACACCACGTCGTAAGTGTAACTTGCCCTTGTACCTTTTATTTTTCCTGTTTTCATTTCACCTGCCATATTTTTTGGCGTCGTTTTACGACCTGTAAAGCCAGATCTTTGTTTAGAGAACATGTACTTGTAACCGCGGCTGCGGGAGCTGCTGGTCTCGCTGCTGTCGATGTTGCCAGCAATGTCATGCAGGCGAAGGTTATCGGTGCTGCTGGAAGCGATGATAAATGTTCTTTAATCAAGTCTTACGGAGCAGTTGATGCAATAAACTACAGGTGGTGTAATCGCTATTCCAGATGCTCTAACTGGCTGTTGTGCTATAGTGTCGATGTTCATCTACCTCCAATCTGCTGCATTGAAAGCATCGTTGAAAAATCGATCAATTGACCATGCCCAACGGAATAATATATATATATATATGTGTGTGTGTGTCGAGATCACGAAAGTCATTGGGATCAGTTGCTGAAATACTACATTTACTAACAAGCAACCGCGTCGATAGTTTTGTGCGTGTAACGACGCGGTGAATGTTATGCACGTTTTTTTTTTAACCTGAAAACCATCTACGTACACAATCGGGATAATTCGCGTGGAAAGCCATTACACGTGTTTCAGCGTTTGTTCGGATGATTTTAATTATCTTATGTTTTCAGATCTCGCCATATTCTCAAGTTTGGCCATCTTGGTAACTATAGTCATCTCGTGAATACTTAAGGACCTTGATAATATTATTGATAATGACAAGCACCTTTTCACAGAATTTGGATAGACAGATTATTAACAAATGGTTGCAGTGCGCGAACATTGCTGCTTCTTTCAAACGTACGTGATATAACTGGGCTGTGTGTATTGCGTCTGTATTGCCGGAATATATTATTTTGACACTAAACTTCACTGATCATTTGCCCCGAATTTTTGTGACGCTTCTTCACACCTTCTGTTTGAGACCATTATATTTTATTGCAATGAACTGCACGTGAGTAAAAGTTTTAATTGAATCAATAGCCTTAACAATTGGCCTGGAATGATCACGTGTGAAAAAAATCGCAGGAAGTTTTAAATGATGACACTCATCTGCAAAACACCAAATTTGAAGTCAGTGATTTCATTCTAAGACTTTTTACAGAAAAAAATATTTTACAGGTCAGAAAATGTGCGAGAGAGAGTTAAAAGTGTAACAGGATCTGGTGTAAATGTAGTTTTTGACACTGTCGGTGGTCAGATATTCAAGGATGCTTTGAGGAGGTAATGGATGCCTATGGTATGCTTTATTGCCAGCTGTGTTATTAAGGTCATTGTCTAAAAGCCCTACGTGGTTTCAGCATTTGTAGTATTTGATTATCTAATTTCCACAGCTGTAGTTTAATTTCATTATGTTGTGATGCATTTTCAAAATACGCTTCTATCTATTGATATTCTGCATGTAAGCATTGTATGCTGTGCGTGTGTGGTTTGCTTTTCCCCAACCGAATCTAACGTCACGCCGAACAAAATTGCAATGTCCCTGTTAACAAAGTGAACGTTCTCTCTTTTTATGAAGTTGCCAGTTATGCTGTGTCCAGGCAAGCCTGCTCCCGAGGCTAATTTCTCTGCGTCACTGTAAAAGAAACTGGTCAGTGTATGCGATGATGTAGTTGTACGCTTACGCTGCTGACGTGGTTAGCTATTTGGGCTACGTTACTTACACCTTGCGTGTGCCGCTTTTATGTGTGAGACTGATCAGGTCAGATGGCAAATGCTTGGATTTGGTAACACAACCCATTTGGCGATTTAGTAATATCTAAATCTTGTAACCTTGATCTCACTGCAAACATATGAAAGTTTTTCACAACATCTCTGTGGTTAAAACTTTATTTTGCTAGTATTCCAGTTAAATACGGAGCAGACATTGCAAAACTGGCGTGGTATGATAGACTGCAAGTGCAAACATGGTTTGAAGAATCCCAATCTTGTTTCAAAACGCACTCTTGGAATGGTTGTGTTGGTACTACAACCGTGTGATCGCACAACTAACTAACCTGGTTCAAACAAACATTTGTTACAATGTGCGTGTAACTTCAGTGACTGCACGCTCATTGCACGTGCTCAATACTGGTGCTGTGATTCCAGGTACTATAAGACGAAGGTGAACTCAACAGAGCTCACAACTTGGCATTTCACATTTCACTAAATTTGCTGATCTTTTGCAGCATTGCTTGGGAAGGACGATTGTTAGTAGTTGGTTTCGCATCTGGTGAAATTCCAAATATTCCTGCTAACCATTTACTAGTGAAAAACATCTCTGCTGTTGGCTTATATTGGGGAGCGTATGGAATGAACGACGTGCCCACATTCAGGTAAGTTTGCATCTACGTTGTGAGCCATGTTGCTACCTGTGTTGGATCAGTGTTGCATCAAGGACTACCCTCTATATATCGCAAGATCACCTGAATAATAATGACTAGGATTACTGAGCTAGCTCAAAAAGTTTAGTCTACTCTAATGAGTTTGGTTTGACGGACGTACAGATACTAGGATCGTTGGTAGCGCAATAAACTTTTGGTCGGTTTTTGACTAAAATAAAGTTTTTTATGTCGTTTATTGGTGAGCAGTTCCGCAATATTTTAAAGGGTCATGTACGGAAATTTGAACATTATTATTTTTCGTCCCACATTAGTTGTGTTTTTGTCGCTTGCACTGGATGTCCGTGTGCTAGCAGTGGTGCTTTTCACGTGCCTTCAATCTTTATGCTGTCTACTTTTTTGCGTTTGGGTCGTTCACAAATGACTTTGTCGCGACGTAATTACGACAGTAACCACAGCATCACTGTTTAATTTGACTTTAATTAATTGACATTTGACATGTAAACACTAAAAACACATGGAAAATTGACTACAAGCAACGAACTAAAAATACATATAAGTGACACTTACAACGAAGTGAAAATCGCAATCTTTGTGAAATCGCAAAACCGTGCTGCCCATCAGTACGTATGTCGCAACCAGTTGCAGACACACGAAACTACAAAGGCCGTCAGTAACTGATCGCGATATCACGACAGACATACTTTGAAGGGGAGGGTTTCAGTTTTTGTAACCTTTCTGACAAGGCGGGATGATTTGTAATTTGGTCAATGTTCTTCGACCACGATATGTTGAAACTGTTTTAATTTGCGATTACTTGAGAAATCTCATTTCATAAACATACTGGACCACACAGTCATTTCCACAGTCATCACCTAATGAAAACATTCACACACTCTCCTTCGACGTGCATCCGCGGCTGGTGATAGAGTTCTTGTGTAATTCCCAGGTGCTACATCAAATTCGGTTTGTATCTGCAGTAGACAAATAAACCTAATGTAAAAAGCTCAGCAGTGAGTGCGTGAAAAATTAATTCTTGAGCTCATTGAGGGGTGATTTTCTTAAACAATACAGTAAAGCAACTGCTTTATAACCATAAGCCAAAGCTACGTACAACAGCGCAGTTCGCTGTTTTGTGCGCTTCAATACCCTGCAGCTGTAGACCACAGCAATTCAGCAAACGAAGGTTAAGCTACTCAGAACTTGTTGAAGTATCTCGTCGTGTATAAAATTTTATGCAATTCAACAGTGCACCGGAAACTGACATAATTTGTTTGTTTACAAACGTTCTGTAGATAGACAATGCTGCTGCGATTGTCGCTCTGCGTACAGTAGTACTTCCATTTTGACAGTTTGTGCTTCAAATTTATGCAATATTGTACAAGCATCATGTACAATGTACAAGATGCTTCAGCTCGTGATACAACGTAGTTGTCGTTGTTTTAAGAAAAAGGCGTTTTTGAATACCAACATGTAATGTACTCCTTCGAAGTACTAAACATTTCGAAAATGGCAATATTCTCGAATCCATATCTCGTCAAATTCATTTTTCCATTTTTGTGTGGGTTTTCTTAGTCAAGCACGGAAGGTATCATACGGTTATTGTAGGCATGTAGTAGTCCCACTGAAAATTTTCGTTTCGGAATATTTTGTGGCGTTTCTAGCGTCTGATTAGAAACAAACATAAGGAAAGTCAACAGTCGTTGCACTGCTTGCCCGAACCCTACAGTTCTTCTGAAAGAGTAGTTTTAAGTTCAGCCTGTTCCGTTTGTTTTTTATTAGCTTATTTACGTGTTAATCTCGGACTAAAAGTTCATATCGCAGTTGTTAGCAGTACAGTTAACTTCGGTTTGTAGATTCGATTGACTCTCAAATTTATCCATGTTGGGCTCGCGAAGATATGGTTTATCCGAAGACAGTTGTTTCTAGCCTGACGTCATATAGGTAGCAAGCTATCAGTAAAAATCACCTTAATTGAACGCATTAACGACGCAATGATATAATTTCGTGGAAATACAATGAGTTTATAGATGTATGTACACTGACATATCAGATGTAGTAACAGTGAAATCCAGTCAGTTACGAACAATCTGACTTACTTGACTGTGACGAAATGTGCAATTGTGGTCTGCCGCAGAGACATAATTTTCGGAAGAAACTCACCCAACTGCACTACACTACGAACTCTATCTTGCTGTCTGAATAATAGACTGCGTAAACTTGTTAATCTGGTTATAAACGGTAAAGGTTTCCTACTTCGAATTCGGTACAACACAAAATGGGAGAAGGCTATCTGGGCAACCCATAGTAAACGTTGCGAAAAACAATACGTGCATAACATACGTTAATCAAATCAAAGTCTGCCTGTTAGACATATAGGCTAACTTCACCTTCAACACTGCAAGCAATGCTGACGCTTTACGCCCAGACATGTTTATTATATCACAAATGTATGAAAAGTGATCTGGCGATGTCATTCCGGGCCCCACCAAGCAGGGCCAAAACTTGCCGTGACACAGTGGTAAACTCCTCTGGCCTTTTTTCTACGAATCGCCACTATATTGAGGTAAAGCAATTTCGGAAACGGGTTGAATGAAAATAAATTACAAGTTAGAACAGAAAAAAGTATCTGATTTCTTGTGTTTAAATTTATGTTTTGCGAAACTATAAGCCAAAAACGTCCCCGTGGCGACGCGACTGGCACTGACGCAGAGCACCTGACGAGGAAATCCGGATTGCTGGATGTAAAAAGAGTAGGGACACCGGAGCAGTGGTAGGGCACGGGAGAGATAGAAGAGTTATTGCAAAAACAAAAGAAATGGTTACAAATTATGCTTGTTTCTGCTCAGCAGCAATGTTGACCTCAAAAATAATAACTGAATATTTAGAAAACCATTCTGATTTTTCTGTATACGGGAATAGATGCTATAAATTTTTTGTAGTCGATCCAGATAACCCACTAAAATTACAGAGGATACTGTTGTGAAAAGGCACCTCCGCCCCCGTTGCCCCTTTTTGAAAGCGCAGGAGGGCAACACCGCCGTCATGCCCCATTCTGCGTCCCTGAGAAACAGTAAATTTTATCCGCAATCACGAATATCCGGATTTAAACAATTCGGGTAATTCGAAGTTTTTATTAGGAAAAACGTTGGAAATCATTCGTAATACTGATTTATCCGGATTCGGCGAAGATCCGGAGTAACCGAATTTACTGTAATTTACAGCAAATTTAATGTAGTGACAAAAAGGAGATAAACCTTTTACGAAAACGGTACGGCGTCATTTATAGACGGCTGCTTTTGACGACGTCTGCATTCTATCACAATGGCAGTATGTTTAGTGTTTAGGCAACTAGCAATAGACGATTTTAGCGAAATTGTGGTAAATACGGATTTCCATGGCAAGATTTTGAGCTGAAAACGTGATAAGTTCCTGAAAGACCGGTGTCAAGCGAAATTTCTGACTTCACGCCGTGTGCGCATGCACAGAGTAATATTCTACATACGATTGGGGTTTAGGGTTTGGTGCTTAGGTAAGTGTGTCGGGTTAGGGTTTGCGCCGGAGAGCGCAAATGAATGCACTTAGCTTCATCGGCACATTTGTATTGCAAGGTATCTAAAACAAAAAGACACGCTGTACAGTGAATCCTTTTGCTGCATGCTGTGTCATCGTTACGGTATGTGGCATAGTTGATTTGCAAAACTTTGCAGATGGAGCGTCGATGAATGCTTCAGACAGTACGCCCTTGGAAACCTGAAACCACATATTTGTAAAACATTCGACCTGTCAATGGTACGTATTCGATTTTGAATTTGGTGATGAGCATTGGTCGGTGCTGGCAAAGCTCACGTGACTTTTCGATCTAGTATAGAATGGAAAATCTGACAACATTAGCAGTAAGGACCTTTTTTTTACACACACGGACTACAGTTTCCAATACCCAAAAGTAGTTTATAGTTTAATTCGTTAATGTTCCATGTAAAGCGCTCTGACTCCTAATACAAACTTTCATCTTTTTTGCAGATCAATGAAGCGCTTGATTTTGTAAAAAGCAGGAAATCAACTGGCAAGGTTGTCATTAACATTCGATGAACTTACCTCTGACGCTACCTTCGATCATTAACAAAGTGTTTATGCAATTTGTTTTGATTTGTGTGCAATTCAGAGTCGCATTTAATTTTGCTACTTCGTTTTCAAGTTATAGCTGCTAGAACAGGGATTTTCAACCTTTTTCTGCTCGTGTCCCATTCAACTACGAGAGATATTCGTCATGGCCCAAAGCTTGTACTCCCAGATTTAACACTCCTATAACTTCAGCTAAGCATTAGCTGCTGTGCTATAAAAATTCAATACTATGGCATAGCTATTGTCGTAAATACAGCTTCAGCTATAGCATTGTAAAGTAGGAGTTATGTCACAAACGCAACATTCAGGTCGAATTTTTTTACTAGTGTATTTTATTTGGTTATAATGACATCGTTATTCAAGTCTTTCATTCTGATGTTCTGATCGGACACACTGGTAAAAACGTCATGGTGTACCACTGGGCCATGACCCACTGGTTGAAAACCACTGTACTAGAACGAGCTGTGTTTGTTATATCGTATGCGCCCTACGTTCCAAAATTTTTGTGTGTCACTTGGAGTAAAACGCTTTGCTGCTTTACAACCTTGGAATATTCTCACAAGTAGGGTGGACTAACCTCTCTTTGGAGGCATTACGAGAAAATGCTGCATTCAGCATCTGCCGTTATGGGCAAACAACGGTTGGGGAGTCGGAGGTAATACGTCCGACTCCTAGCTTCCAAAATTTCCGACTCCTTAGCATAACGTGAATGAAGTTTGCAGTCAACGATTTTGTAGCAACTAACAGTCAATGGAAATCGTGGTGCACAGTAAGAATTATCTGTTTCAATAAAAGTTTCAAAAGAAATTATACCATTTCAACAGACACAAGCTAGGATTCTCAACTTGGGAATGCAATGTAAGAAATAATTAATTGGACTTCCGCCCCCGACTCCCTGCTACTCCGCAACCCTGGGGCAAACACTTCTGCATGATCTCAAACAGTAACTGGACTGCAGAGTTCGCGGTGTAAATGTATATCTAGTAATAAACGTAGTAAAAACCTCCTGTGCCAAAAGCCTTGCTTGAGGGCTGGAATTTGGAAAGGTTTGTTTAATGGTTTCCCACCGCGAACGCCCCCCTGCTAACCTGCAGTTCAGTAGGCTAACTGTCTAAGCAGTACAACAAACCAGTGATGTAGTCTCGCGACCATTTCTGCGAGTCTCGGTCACAAGCCGGATTGTCTTGAGACTTGAATACTACAGCGATATGGCTTAGTAAAACTTGTGCAATTCAACAAGACATTTGTCTGCTGTATCTGCAGGTAAAAAACAAAGCATGAAGGAAAAATGCTAGAAATTCGAAAAACTTCCAACCCGAAGTGGTGATGATACTTTTATAAATATCTTTGAAAAATTTCGGCATAATCCACAAATCTTCCAGTCTCAGCCTCGAAGTTTAGGTTTCGACAACGTCTCTGCAACAAACAGACCTGCCTGACGAACTCAGAGCTGCCAATACGACTTCGAAGCTAGGGTTGCCAGATGTGTTTTGTAAAAATACCGGTCATTTTGTCAACAGTGCCAAATCAACGCTGTGTCCTAAGCGCGCATGTAATAACACCGGATTCTAGTATAGCTTTTTTTTTAAAAGAACGCTTTTTTACCAATGCACATATTTATTGTGTTATTTTCTTTTCGGTTTCATGAATCTCCCACAATGCTTAGTTTGAAAATTGATAAACAGTGCCTTAACGTATGCTGTGTGAGCATAGCCATGCTAAGCATTAGCAAACCAACCTACTATACTTCAAATATAAAACGATATCTGCATGGTTAATTTTGGGTTGCCATTGAGCTAAAAAACTTTCTTCAAGAGATTAACCTTTGTACATTTAATCACATTCACGAAGAAAACTGCTTTGTACGAAAATACATTTCAGAAAACACGAAAATTGTTAAGACTTATCAAGAATACAATTTATCAATCTCTGTTTTTCACGCAGTGAAGTATAAGGTTCACTAGCCTCAAAATGCCACTCGCTTCCTCTCCATTACTATGATTTTCCTGCATGCTGCAATAGCCTGTAGTAGTTCAGGTAACAACTCCACCTGAGCTGGTTTCATTGTTAAATTGCCAAAAAAATACTCACACAGATCACGTTGAAGGCGAAAAAGTATGGAAAGTACGACTATACAAAGGAACAGAGAAAACAGACTATGAGTAATGTTAATTTACATGTAACTTGAAAGAACTGCCCCCATTTTTAACTTGAAGGAACAGTCCTGACAAGATTCACTACTAGTAATATAATTTGAGAAGTTCTGCGTTCTTTTTGGAGTTACTCCAATGCATTTGTTTTCAAAATACAGTAGAATTTGCCTAATTCGTCACCTCAAGGGGATTAGAAGAAAGTGACAAATTACGCAAACGGGTTGAAACTTATCATAGAAGTTGGTATACGTAGTGCTCTTATTTGCAGTAAAATACAAGTTTATGACGTTCTGGTTGACTACAACAATTAATTCCTCTGCTCTATCTGGACTCCTCCATTTGATCAAGCACCTTTTAAATCTTTAATAAACTTTTCCGCGTTCTCTCAATGGAGAGTTGGGTCGCGCTTCGAACCTCGTATAAAGTTCGAGAAACAAGTTGCGAAGTGCAACAATTCTCAGATATAGATCCTTAATTCGTTTGAATTCCCATACGTACTAGCTGCTTAGACATCAAACTGCAAATGACAAGTTAGACGAACAAAACGCTTCTCAGGGATAGAAAGAGGTGACGAATTAGGCGATGGCGAATTAGACGAATAGAAATGTACACAAAAGATAGGAATTCTTCCGGGACCGACGAGTTCTACTGTACTGGCTTCAAGCACAGATTTTCAAAAATACAGCCCCCTGCTAAATTAACAGTAAAATGCTATACCGGTCATCTGGCCACTCTTTTAAAAGTGAACACGGCAAGCCTATTTTCAACACTTTCGGAATAACACCAACGCAAATCGCAGCTTCACCCTTACCCCCGGAAACGGCAAAGGAGCAGGTTACGACACTTCAAGAACGGCGTCCCACAGGGATCTGTCCTTGCGCTCCTCTTCAACATCTACGTCTCTGACCTGCCAACCGCCGTCTCCCGAAAGTATGCCTATGCTGACGATCTAGCAATCATACATGCTGATGGAGATTGGCAGGCAGTGGAAGTGGTGTTGAGCAAAGACATGGCAACGCTAGGTGAACACCTCCAGACTTGGAAGCTTCAGCTCAGCACCACAAAAATGGTGTCGGCAGCCTTCCACCTCAACATGGAAGCTAAACGTGGGCTGAAAGTCAACTTCAATAACGAGAACCTGCCCTTCTGCTCCGAGCCTAAATACCTCGGTGTTGGACAGGTCGCTCTCGTATCGCTGACATCTTGAGTCACTTCGCAAGAAGATGACATCACGCGTCGCGCTCCTGAGGCGGCTT
>JGI24021J15306_10005592_pt1 | contig 14958 bp, 9 predicted proteins | sample Ectturendosymbi1_FD_15306 | JGI IMG/M metagenome (IMG submission 15306)
TGGTAGATTAATTTTTCCTAGAGAAAGGTGGTACGTGTTGACAACACGGGACCCACAAATGGTACACGGTCAGAAAACGTTTGGGAACCACTGTTCTAGAAGTTAAGTTGTTATGTCCTGTGCAGGAAACTTTAAAACGCTATATGAGTTGGGAAACGATGGGTGTAATGCAACCCAAAATTTAATTACGTTTTCCTGGGACTTGCGAAATCCGTTATTTCCAGAACAAACTATTTTTGACTTCTCGGTCTCCATTTTTAATCACTTTTACAACAAAATCGTATCTACGCAGCGAAACATACATAGCAAACACATTTCATACACTGTACCCGCAAAAGGGGGATTTTTAGAGGGGAATTTTTGTTTGTGCGTAGAAAACGTAATACGCGTTTTAGATGCGTTTTTTCTTCATATCAAGTCATGGTGTAGGAAGGCTCTTCACATACAGTATAAGGTTTCGGCGGTCATATTACGGCCAAACACGTTTTGCACTTACAATCACATTGAATGTTAAGGTAGTAAGGTGCACAAAATTTGTTACACATTAGTTTACCCTGGGTGGTATAGTACCTCAAGTTTCTATATATAGGCTTTCAGGGACATTTTTGTAGAATAACTCTGGCACCATTCCACTTTTGTATGAAAACAGGAAAAGTCACGGAAACGCAGGTTTCTAATATTTTTTCTTTTCTAAGTATATAAAATCAACAACAAAGGAGCCCCTGGGTGGTGGGCCACCCAGGTTTCTTTAGCAGGGTAGAGTCTTAAAAAAAGACCGGAGCTGTAGAAATGGCCTGCAAATAAGAAAAATGTCACATGACCTATTCTTCACAAAAAACACTCGAGTGGTTGATTGTCAAAGGCAACCGTAGCAATGGATTTATGAATAATTCTACAAAACGATATCTGCTCAAGAAACTATTGCCATTCTGACGGATTTCTGGCATCGGTCTTAAAAGTTTTTGGAAACATGTTGCATTTCGTGGAGTTCCGGTATCTAATGGTATAGTCAGTTATTGCATCAGGTTTCTCCCGAGTTTGCTGATAAGACATTAATGATACGGATCTGAGTTGTTTTTTATTCAACTCGAAGAAACGCTTACAAGTCCAATGAAATGTTTTGCATCTAGAAAAAATAAGAAGATTCAATTTTTCTATCACAAGCAATTGTGTACAATCTTTAACATTTTTGATTGATATAATATTTTATTTAAACTTGCATTTGATTGCTTTTATACTGTTGTTTTAAAAACTCATTTCGGAATTAGAAATCTGCGCTTTGGTAAATATCTCCGGTTGTACGTGTTCCACCTAACTTCTTAAATTCTTTGCCGGTAAATTGCATCACTGACATTTCAGATTAAGCAATTTTTCAATAACATAATTCTACGTTACAAGATTTACGTGTTACATCATGTCGAGAAGGACTTCAACCTTCGGCGGACCTGAGCACTTGCGAGGATCGAGACGAATGCATGACACGGACGAGTGGATGCGAGCAGGTGATTTCGTGGTGACTTTGTGCCGGAGTGTTTCACTTTCAACATATTTTTCTAAAAACGTGCTACCTTGCAAAACGTTTTCACTTTGCCTTAATTTTATGGCAAGTATTTGTGTAACATTTTTCATTCAATTTGTCCGTCGCAACAACACCACTGCTTATAACACGAAAGCTGGCAAACTTTAGTATAAGGCAGAAAGCGACGACTGACTGTAACTTTCGAATTCAGTTGTTTTTTTTCAGGTGTGCATCAACACGTTTGCAAGCTATCACTGTGCGTGTGAGCATGGTTTCACGCTGAACGAAGATGGAAGAACATGCAGAGTAGTTGGTAGGTACAGGTTTTTTTCAAGGTTTCACCTTGCTGACCGCAAATATGTTTTTAGAGACCGCAAGCATTTTACCTGAACAGGCTGGCCAGAGGGCCCAGAGACTGATATCGTTGCCTCCAGTGATAACGTCAGCCATCTCATCTATCGTTTTTTTTTCGATGGTACATCTCGACGTTATTCTGTTACTGCACTGCTGGTTGAACTAGGTCTATTTTCATCGTTACGTAGATCTAAGTCTGTCACAACATGTTCTTCGATTTTCTGTCCGCTTGTAGGTTCCGCAGAAATGTCTCTCCTGGACTTCACTGCCACTGTAAAATAGTCACTTGAAGGTTTCTTGACCTGACTGGCAACTTCTTCCTCTCTTATTTTTGCCTCTTTTGCTTGTTTACGTCTTTTGGAACCACTTGGATAAGCTCTACACTTGTTAAATGACGATCCCTTCTGTCCATGTTTATTTATTAATAAGCTCAATAAGGCTGCTACATTTTCATTTGCAGTTTCCTTCAATTTCTGATGTAAAATCGCCTAACCCTTTTAACGCCCGCGCCGGCCACCACAGTGGCCGGCACGTTTTTGGCCATAGCTCGCCAGCTGCTATAGCTAGAAAGGTATTCAAACCATCCACGGATTCAACAAGTTTTCTAGTTTCGATAAAAAAAATTGTTTGATTTGGGTGTGGGGTTTTCTCTTGGTGACGTCACAAAGAGGGCATGTTTTTTAAATTTTTACCAACTTTGCCAGGCCTTAGGCGCCAATCCAATGAGTCATTTATTTGGCTCAAAAAATTTATTTGGCTCAAACTTTTTTTGAAAACTACACGATCATCCGCGTCTTTAGAGCCCATGATTGACCTTCTAGCATGTCTGGAACCAGAATTATAGCCCACAAACCCCATTTTGCACAAAAATCCAAAAATGGCAGAAAAAGCATGAGTCTCCCAATAACGGCTTCTTCGGCTAGCGATAACTCGTCAGCAGCTTATGCTAGAGAGCTATGCAAACACTCGAAAGACTCGTGAAGTCTTGTAGGTTGGACTGAAAAAAAAAACTTTTTAGATTTGGATTTGGGGTTTTCGGTGGATGTCGTCAGGGTTGGGGTATGTTTTGCTTTTTTTTGGTTTTTATTTTATGACGTCATCGCCCAGACAATGAGCCGAAATTGTGGCTCAAAATTCGTTTCGATCCTAGGCTGTAATATGAGTCTTTTGAGCCCTAGATCGACTTCCTGGCGTTTCTACTGCCAAGGTTATGGCTGAAAGACCCGAAATCTTGTAAGGATTCCCTAGGGAATTAGTGGGGATTCCCCTAATTAATTTCTGCATATTTTGCCTTAACTTCCGAACCAGAAATGCTAAAAAGTCCATCAAATCCTCTAGAGTCTCTTATCCTAGAATCCAAAAAACTTTGAGCTACAAAATCGGCCGATTGTTCGACTCCCAGGGGATGATGACGTCATCCAAATGTATACAAATACGCATAAACATCCTCTTATTATGTACACATCAACAAAAAACCTGAGATCTCAAGCTTAAAATTTTTTTTCAGTCTAAACTACAAGTCTTCAGAGGGCTTGAACAGCTCTCTAGCCTATTCTGGCGGTGAGTTATGGCCATATACAAAATGGGTGTTATTCACCCCAGTTTAGAGTTTGTAGGTGTAAAAATTTTGACCACTTTTTGGTTTTTGTGCCATAATTTTGGCTCCAGATATGCTAGAAAATCAATCAAGGGCTCTAAAGACTCGGATGATAGCCTAGTTTCCAAAAAAAACTCGAGTCAGAAAATTGGCTCATTGGATTGGCGTTTATGGCCGGGTAAAGTAGGCCGTAAAAACGCTAAAGCACCCCCACTTGTGACGTCTCCCAGGGGTGTGCCCAGACCGGAAAAAAAATTTTTTTTTCAGTCGGAACTAGAAGACTTGCTGAATCCGTAAAGGGTTTGAACACCTCTAGCTCTAGCAGCTGTCGAGTTATAGCCAAAAGAGTACCGGCCACTGTTGTGGCCGGCGCGGGCGTACAGGGTTTTAACAATATTATGAAACTAATTGCATGAAAGATGTTTTATATTGCACACCAGCTTTAATAGAGTAGAAACTGGTTCAATTCAAAAGATTTCTCTTTTAAGTTTGTGACTGCATCAAGGAAAATATCGTTCCACATTAGCGTAATGAGCCATAACGCTGAAGTAAAACAGCAATCTGCGTTCAATGGCATTGCAAGTTGCAAAATATTTTGCCCATCTTCCATGTTCCATCATTTTGCAATAAACTGCATTTGGTTGATGCTCTTGCACGAACTCGAACAAGTTTTGGCACTGGTCAAACAGTTTAGCTTCATCAATAGAAACGTTACTCTCAAGCAGATACTACTCACGTGGTTCAACATTTTCCCATTCAGTTGTTTGCAAACGGAGGAATCTAGTCAAAGCATTTAAATTCAGGAAATAAAGTGGTCCATTTAGCCAGATGTACAACGCAAGACTTGTACAATACAGATACATCCTACATGAATAATACAGTCACGATCCTTGCCTTCTCTCAGTCGATGAGCTTTCGTAGTGCTGATTTACCTTGGGTTGATATGTACATCTGCTTGTCCCTGTTGAATCCTTGCCTTCACAATGGCGAAACACGATACAGAACTCAACAAATGATGCTTTTGACTTCTCAATATTCTGAACTCGCTCATTAAAAGCAACCAGAAATGATTGGAAATGTCTTAAACAGAGTTCGCTCAGAGAATTTCCAAAAAAACGTTTCACAACAACAGTTGGCTTGTCGATGGACATGAAGTATGAATGTGAAGCTGGGTACATTTGAAACATTCTTGGCAAACTAGGATAGAGTGATAGTCACCTAGTTACCCTGCGAGGAATAAGTTTTTGGTACTCAATATCCACAAAGTCACAATAGTCTTTTCACTCTATTTTGCGAACTTTGTAAATGCAACCACACGTAATTCACTCAGCTTCAAAATCATTTGTCTTTGAAAAAGGGATACTACTGACGAATTTCTTCATTTTTTTAGCATTACTGATTAGCTGTAATTACTAGGAAGTACTACACTAAGCTATGTACAATACACTGATCATCGTATCACGGTTCATCTGCAAAGCTAGCGCAGTGCCTATAGTAGAGTCAGAAGTCCGCGCTCTAATGCCAAAGTCATTGAAATATTGAAAAAAGATTTACCACTGTTAGGTAACGGCTAATGTGAAAAGCATTCCCGCCTTTCTAGCCGAGACTTAACTCAACCAAAACAGATTAATTAGACAACTTGCAGGCCCTCCCATAAACGAAGCTACGCCATCAGCTCCTATCTTGTTGCAGTTGAGTAGGGACAGCTTACTGTATGTAATTACGATATACCCCCTGGTAATCTAAATGCAAAAATCGGTCTCCCACCTAACTTATATTTCCGTTTTAGCATTCTTTTGGTTTTCAGTAGTTTGTTGTTTTTGTGTGTTTTTCGGATTATTTTCCGGTGGTTTAGGGTTATAGTTTAGCCATCCACATCCGGATTCACCATCATTTCTCAAGTTTTTTTCTGAGTGTTGGTTAATGGACCCCGTACGGTGGCCAGTGGGCCCCTTTTATCTAAGTTTACCACCCTGGCTCAAAGCTTTAGTTACGCCGCTGATTATAGCTATGCAAAAAAGAGGATATTTTGACATTTTTGGATGTCTTCGGAGATTATTTCATTTCTCATTAAAACGTGTACATGTCGGCTACTCCAAAAACAGGACGGATGGTAGCCCTACTTAAGCAATGCTACTCATATACGACTTGTACAAATCTGAGTAAGGCAGACGCAAAATCTGCCATGCAGTAACGAGTAGAGACGTAAGCTAATGCGTTCTACGTGGCTTGGTCTTGCATTCACTAGGATCTAGATTCAGATACCTGACCGACTTTCAAGAAACAATAAGTGTAATAGTAATTTCGTCACAATATGAAATAATATACAAGTGAAATACTGCCGTCTGGACGACCGATAATGTAATAGCGTCTACAAATAAACTTTCTTCGCTAATAAAAATGACCAAGTGTCACGCATATGTCGTACATATGGCTTAACACATGAACCTTAAATCCGGCGCTGTACATGACAATGAACTAATTTTACTATGTGGAGTAGGGTAAGATTTTGCTAAGTGTTTTGCATGCAAACAAAACTCCATATGTTTTTGAGCAAGCACATTAGTATCGTACAGACAATGTTTTGTATTCTGTTTGCAAACATTTTGTGCTCAGCATCAGTACCTTGTTGACCATTGCTTTAACGTTTTCCAATAAAGCTCGATGTAGTAATTGATTGCAACCCAACATTTGACGCTTGTAATTTTTTGGGTAATATCTGTTGTAGAGTCGCCAAGCTTAATCTCTTACATTCTCGGAGTTATCAAAAACCCATTATCTTATTCTTTGAATTCTGCATTGTACATTGCTTTGTTTTCCACAATATTAAATAGTCTTTAAGCAAAATTTGTGTTTTATCAATAATCACTGAAAAATATTATTGATTTATATGTTATAATTTATGGTGATTCCTTTTTGATGCTCACATGCAATTTCCAGATTATAAAATGTAATTTTAACTTAAATCAGAAAAGTTATTCACGAAGAGGCTATACCTCTACCCACAGAGGAAAATTATTTTTGAATAGCTGCTTGATCTGCTTCTGTTAAAAAAATTTGATCCTTATGAAACCATACTGACATTTGTGAGTTCTGATACTCGTGACAAGGAACTTAACAATACTTTCCCAACTTCGAAGGTCCAGCAATAGTGATTTGAATAAGTGTTATGAATTTTTAGTGATGTAACCGTTACGAAAACATTATTATAAAAAGTTGGGTGTTGTGCAAACAACTATAAAAGATAGATAATTGAAGACAGCGCGGTAATACGACTTTCTATTATACTGAAAACACATATCCAAAAGGGTGGTACCAAAAAATAAAAAAACTTTCATCTCTTCCTAAACCTTACTCTCGAAAAATTGAAACTACCCCAAGTCTTTCATTAATTTTTGTGTACCACCGCCCATAAACATCAGTTGTATACCGTCTTTATTATTTCGATTTGTTTCTTGTCAGTGTAAACTTTCCATGCAAACACCTTAGACAACAATTTTTTTGAGTCACATAAATGCAAAATAAATTATTCTGCCTGATTTCATTAAATATCGTGTATTTTGTATTTTTCCACTACATTTAGTGTAGCTACAACCACATACTTTAATATACACAGTGACCTTGTGCACCAGGAATCCATGCGAAAACCAAGGTGTTTGCAGTCTAACAGATGAACAGCCAGGATTCAACTGCACCTGCATGCAAGGGTTTAAGTAAGTTGCTACCTGAATGTTTTAAAGAACTTGAAGCTACACTGCTAGAAAAAAATGTTGTTTTCCGAGGCATATTATCTGATTTTAAATGCAGTCCTCCTAGAAAAGGTTGCTACTTTTGTCGCTTAAGTCGTGTTTCTCTAAAGTGCAAGAAATTAAGACATTTGAAAGAGTTCTGCAACTTGTGAAATTGAAAATTAGTGTTGGGATAACACACTGCAATAGCAGTACCTCTCAACAATGTTCGGTTGACTGACCCACAACTACGTACGTTAACTTCAGCCGCCCCGGAAAGATCCAAACTCCGTATTTCAGATTGCATTGTTCGTTTCATAAGATAGTTTGAAATGCTAAGTGTTGCCCTAGTGAGGAATGCATTGAAAACATGTGCTATTCTTGGAGCCAAAAGTTTTTCACGATCACACTGAGGCACTTGTTCAATTCATATCACATGCCAAACACAGTTTTCGATCCGAAAATAAGACTTAAAATCATATTTTTTTTGGCTTTATTTAGTGCTTACAGTTAATTAAAAAACAGCATTTAGTTACCCTTTAATGACAGCAGAAGCCACTGCAGTGGCTTTTTGCGATAACTCACGAACCACTAAAGCTACGTCGACAAGTAAGACATTGTAAGAAAAGTTTTTTGACGGTGCATTTTTTGAGGTCTAGATTGCGTATTGGTGACATCAAGCCAAGGAATGCCCGATTGTGGCGTAGTCAAATAAAGCAGTGGTTTTGTTCAAAGACCTGTGGAGCGAAAATCGAACACGTTAGGCTATTTAGTTCGACACGAAAAATGTCGGCCATGACGGTAACTTTGAAAAATATGTGCAAAAAAATTTAATATGTTGCTTTGGCGGGTCCAGAGGGCAAAATTTTCAAAATTTGGGTGTGTTTTGTCTTTTTTGCCTTCGTAGGCCCACATCCGCAGTTTCAAAAACAGAAGACATCTGAAAATCACAGAACATGTTGCTATTCACGTCTTACAGCATCCAACGTAAGTTCAATTAAAAATATTAAGAGGAAAAATTTATGGCAATTTAAAATCTAAAATTTTGACAAAAATTTATCAAAAATTTCGACTCTTTTTGTAGGATTTTTTGGATTCTTTCGAATGATGTACTTCAAAAACCGCTGTTGGCAAAGGCTGTGGTGTGAGAAACAAAAAATCGTTATTTTCCAAATTTCAAAAAAATGCATTTTTTTGCTCAAAAATTTCCCCCCAAAACAATGACGAATGACTTTCCTTGGTATATATCGTTAGTTAGGGTCGTTGCAAGGAGTCCAAGCCAAAACACGCTTCGAAAAAGCTGACAGGTAAGCATAAAGCCGATTTCTTGAAGATAACCTAAATTTGCCAAAAACTGCCTCCGAAAAAACAAAAAATTGAATTTTTCTTTTTCTCAACTTTTCAAAGATTGAACTTAAAAATTTCAAATGTAAACCTATCTTTTTTGAGCTCACCGGAAAGATCGCTCGAAATCTTGAAATGCCTTGCTTGTCGACGTAGCTTCAGTGTTTCGCGAGTTATTGCCAAAAAAACGTACGTGAAAGCCACTATATTGGCTTCTGCGGTACCGACCTTAGGGAACCCGAAATGCTACCCGATGCAAAAACTTGAAAGCTGCAATAACATATTCTGATGTGTTTTAATTTTGCATATATTCCGAATTGCAAAAAATGTATGGAAACCATTACCTGAAAAGAGCTGTCGTACAAGGGAGCGAAGATGCTCCAAGTAGTTGTCCTGGGTGCGAGTGTGACCAAAGCAAATCCTTATACTTTCATGGTGCACTGGAGTAAGCATGGCCAATACAAGATCCGAAATTTGCGTATCACTGCAGAGGCCTGAGCTTGCGTATGTTGCAGCGGCGAGTCTGGGGTGTAAGACTTCATCAAAATACTCTACAAAATTTTACAAGTTTCGCTGGGTTTTTGAATGATCAATTATACGAAACTATTTTTATTGATGAATAACCTTTCAATATAAGCTGTTCTGCATTAAGTTTAACCACAAGCATTGAAAGACAATTTTGGGGCTATCTTGCTTGAATACAAAGCGCAAAACATTATTACAAGCCCTTTCTCTCTATATATAGCATATATAAGCTGTTGAAACAACTTCCGGCACCAGCATGTGCTAATTGTCTAAACAAAGTTCTGCGCAAAAAAAATTCAATTTCTTGCTTTTTACCAATACCCAATGGCGTAGCAAGGGAGCTACGAGTCCCGGGCGGCACCTTCTGAGGGAAGGCAATTTGTTGATCAAAAATTTAATTTGGAATATAGTTTAAAAGTTCTAATTCTTTTCAAATTAATATTTAGAAGTTTTAAAAGTTCTAATTCTTTTCAGTTTTTGTGTTTAGAAGCCCCTAGACTGGTACCTAGGAAATGTGGTTGTGGAGTGAAATTGATGAAATGTTTATTCAAAATTCTGGGTCAGATACAGTGTGTTAAAGTACCCCAATGTTTGTCTTGAAATCAGGCTTTTTTAAACATTTACTTGGGGGCAATTTTCCCCAGTCCCTACACCTTCCTCTCCAGCCAAAGCCATTTCCCCAACCCCATTCGAAAGCCCTTTGAACAAAGAACAGAGATGACATTGGCCGCAGACTCACAAACATTACTTGTCCCGGTAGTTCGAGGCTGATATTACCCCTCGCTCAAAATGTGATGAAAAAGGCCCTGCATGAAATCACAGTAAATAGTCAAGCATAGTGTAATCCTTTTTCTCCAATGATTTGGTCTTTAGCGTCACCTGACGCCTAGGCATTGGCGACGAACATTTCTTAGCACGTTTCATGCTATTTTGAAATGTTCAGTAGGATATTTTCAATAAGTACCACATGCTGTAGCCTAGTCATTAGGTGGGCTGATCAACATAAATTTTGGCAGTTGAAGTGAAGAACTCTGAAAGGTAACGTTGCTCAGTTTCAATAGAACTGATGTTTTTCTGTATGACGCAATGGTGTCGGACAACGACGTTCTTGAAACGATATAGTGAAGTTGGTGTGTTTGCGTGGGTAATGCAGAGCTCAGATTGTAGGGTTGAACTGCAAGTAGAGGAAATCAGTGCCAGCCGATAAGCAAAATGGGTTTCGTAGAAAGTTTGACCCCTTTGTTCAACGGTATACCAACATTTGCAGTCATAGAAAAGTTATTTCAACAAGAAAAGCTTGCAAAGTGTGTTGCTCTCATTTTGATAAAACAGACGAGATGAACCTTCGTCTGAAAGCCTAACGCAAAGGTAAACGATATGTTTAGTTATTATTGTGGTGAAGGCTTTTATTTACAAGAAGCGTTAGCCGAAATAGTTGCACAACTTGGCAATGGCTGAATAAGTTGTTGAGTGAGATTGCATGTTAACTTGAGACGTTGCAATCACTGCCGAGCAATAAAAAGGCGGACATCTTACGCGGTAGGGTTTTGTAACATGGGCGTCGGAAGGATGTTTTCCAGGAGGGGCAATAGTGGATTTTTCCAGAGGTAGCCAAAATGATTTTTCCAGGAGGGTCCAACAGTGGTGACATTTCATTTATCCCTCTCGAAACTAAGAAGACAACTTTTTCTGTTAAAATGTAATAGGAGAATGTCAAATTTCAAAATCCAGGGAAGNGACAAGCCCCCCTGCCTCTTCCGACGCCCATGTTTTGTAATACAGTTTTCGAAATAGACGTCTGTTGGTAACGAATGAAGTTAAGGAATAATAATATGCACGCATAATTTGAAGAAGCCCACACCAATAGCTCAACCAAGTTTGCAGGTCACGATGAAGGCTGCAAGCCAGCGTTTCCCAACCAGAGGCTGGTTTTAACGGCGGGCGCTAAAATTTTGGCGCAAAATGGCGCCAACAAATTCGGCCACAACTTGCCAGCAGATTGAGATAAAGAGTCTGTCTTTCAAACCCTCCAAGGACGCTGAAAGACTTGCACTTTCCATTGAAAAGAAATTGGGAAATTTTGGATTTGAGTTTTTTGTGGGTGATGTCATAATGAAGGTAGGCTTACGACTTTTTGGCCCACTTCATCTGGCCATGGGCCCCAACCGCAAGAGGGCTTTTTGTTTCTTTAAAAAAACTAGGCGAAAAGCCGCATCTTTCCAGCACTTGATTGCCCGCCTAGCGTTTGCGGTTGGCAAGTTATGTGCTGAAAACCACAAAATAAACATTTAAATATTTAATCAATTCCCTAGGGGATGAATTACACAATTTGTTGTTTTTAGGTCATAAATTCCAAACCACAAATGCTAGAAACCTATGGTGCATGCGCCAAATTTGGCGCATTGGGTGATTTGAAGTGGCGCTTTGCATCCCTCTGATCGTAAGATAGTAAACTTGTCTAATAGTTTTATCTATTTTTTTATAAATCCCTTATAAGTTTACCTATTGCCATATTGAAACAAGGTGTTCATGATTTTCGCTTTTGTGATTTTGCTAAAGAAGAAAACTGCATTTTGGTATTTATAAACACATCCTCACTTAGTGAAGAAAAGATAATGAAAAGTCTGTGTAACATACAAATGGAACCGACTGACTTGAAAACAAATTAAATATTGAAAACGAGATTTGATGATCTTTCTTCAGACCCTGGTGCTTCTGACGTGATTAATTTNTGGCGATACTTGCCCTGTGAACATTTCCCGAAACTAAGAAAATTCGCTCAGAGTTACATTTGTGGTTTTGGAGCGNCGCATACAGGTGGACAAGCATTTCCGTCTATGAAATTGATTAACAGCAAAACGAGGTCACGCCTCACTGATTCAAGTTTGAAGAATTCTCTGTGGATCTCGGTAACAAATCTAACTTCAAAAATTGAAAGATTAGTGAAACCAAAAGAAACTCAGATGTCTCATTAAAATGTTAGTAAATGTGTTTATTTACTGCATTACTAGATACTCCATTTGCGTTTAATAATATTTTTTGGTGAATCACTAGACATGGGCGTCAGAAACGAGGCAGAGGGCTTGGCACCTCTTGATATTTTATTATTGCCTGTCATATTTAGCAAAAAAAGGTTGCTTTCTTGGTTTCAAGAAGGAAAAATGAAATTCATCACGTTTGACCCCACTTAGAAAAATGATTTTGGTCACCTCTGGAGAAATCCACTATTTCTCCCCACCTGGAAAAAAAGCAAAAGTTTGGCCGCTCTGTAATAAACGATTAAAGCCAAGTGGTGCGGCTTACCGGAGACTAAAAGCCAACAAGGAAGAAAATTTGACGAATTATACCAGGTCCATATATAAAGAAAGCAGAAAAATTAGAGTAATGATGAGAAAGGCGTTGACAAACAGAAAAAGCAAGACTCATAATATTCGACAATGAAAAACAAGTGTTTGATGGCGATGTTCAAGATGCTTTATTATTTCGTATATCTTTAATAAGCACGAAGCATGATCTTCTTTCATTTCAAGTTCTTGTACGCAAATTTAAGGGATGAAAAAGGTGGCACTTTTATGTTCGGCCCCGAGCGGCACTTAGCCTCACTACACCACTGCAAAACTCTTCATATTTTGCAGAAATTGTGTATCGACCAAATATACTGCTGTAGAGTTTCTCGTTCAAACGTTAGGGTAAAATAACCAAAATTAGGCTAAAATATCCTTTTGGATATTTTTTACCAAATTTAGCTTTTTTGGCCATAACTTTTGAACCAGAAATGCTAGAAAGCCGATCAAAGGCTCAAAAGACTCGGATTTTAATTTAGTTTCCACTGAAAACTTGAACGAAATACTTCCCTCTTGCGGTTGGGGCCCAGGGTCAGGTTCCCTGGGCCAAAATGGCTTAAAACCTACCCTAGTTATGACGTCACCCACAAAAACCCGAAACCCAAAACTTAAATTTTTTTTTCATTGCAAACTAGAAGACTCGCCGAGTCTTTTGAGGGTTTGCACAGCTGTCTATAATACAATTAACTGGCGAGTTTCGGGGCTGCAAAGTGGCGCAAAAATACGGAATTTACAGGCAAATCCACTTGGAAGGGAAAATATACCACTCAATGTGCGGCCCTGGTTAAGATAGTGACACAATTTTCGGCTCAGTAAGCCATTTTTTTGGACATAGCTGCAATAGACCATGCTCAAATAATTCATTTGATGAAATATCGTCGTTCACCCAGTCAAAAATTTAAATGGTGCAGCGTTTAAATTTTTTATTTGGTGGTAAGATATAGTTTCCATATTAAGACCATTTTTGGTATCTTTTTGTTAACCTTTTTCTTCAAACCTTGTATAAAAACACTTCGTACCGTTAGGAAGGTCGTTTGTGGTACACGTTTTTGAGCAACACGTACTGTGCTTTATCACAGTATCTTTTTATTCCCGGCTTTATTGGAGATCATCCCTTCTGTACGGTCAAACTTTAGCAGCGTAAATGGCCAACGATGAAGCAGTGTACTAGTGTTCCTGCAATGGACACACAAAAATAATCGTCGATATCCAACATCGTTAAACATTGTGCTAACACTCTCAAAATGTTTCTATATGCACGTGGAACCCAGGGAAAGAACACGTTCTTGGGCCCCGGAGCAGGTCCCATGAATTTAAACAGCTTTGCCTCTCTGCTCGTACAAAAAAGTACGCTTAGTTAAAATTATTTTGTTCTGTTTATTGGATGTTCCACCATTTCGTTTTAACTTGGGTAGGTTTAATGTACTTCAATACATTATGGTTTTACTTACCGGTTGTTTTTATTTTGTTTATCAAATTTTGGTAAACATGACCCTCCTCTTGCTTCTAATTTTTTCAAACATTGCAACATTCAGGAGTGTTTTTAATTTATTTGTTTTCAGCTGTTCTTGGCTTAAAAGCTATGGTTTTGTGGAAGTGCTCTCGGAATATTTTTAAGTGCTTGTTATTTGCATGAGTCATTGCTGCTGCACTTTCGTTCTCGCATTTTGCTTCGTTTTTCAAGTCCCAAAAGCGCAGTAACATGCGCATTTTACAAAACGTGGCTTTGGGAATAGGTGCAAATACTCTCCAACTGCGGAATTTGATGCTTTTCATTTAATCCCTGTTTTGAATGCTTCTGTTTTTTGCAGAGGTGATACCTGCGCAATACCTTATGGCGAAATACTCTTGTCAGCCAATGGGACAATTAACTTAGGAAGCTCATTCTTCTTAACGTGTCAAGCACCGCTTCGGCTGAACGCGACGGTTATTTGGCATCACAATCGGGATGAGATTTCGACGGTAAGTAAACGGCTTATGAAAGAGTTTGTGCTTGTAAAAAAGGTAAGTCAATTTTTGAAGGTAGACAGTTGCAGCGGAAATTGTATTCCAAAGAGTTATACCTCATTTCATAGCAAAGGCAGTCATTAAGCCAGTTTTCAGCTCTCATTAGGTTGGCTGTATGCTTCTCTCTTCATCACCAAAATTTATAGTTGCGCCTCTTGGGCAAGATTACTCACGAAGAAGTATGCATATTTGTGGAAGAAAAGTATGTTACATGGTATCTCAAAAGTTTAATTTTAACATTGAAATACATTACATTGGTGTTTTTATGTCAGCAGAGGAAACGCTTTGCATTTTTCGATACCCACAACATGAGTATTTTTGACATTAGGCTATATATTTATGTTGGTGTGCAGACAACGGAGACCAATTCATTTGAGACCACGATATTTAAGACCTATTCATTTGAGACCACATTCATTTGAGACCACATTCATCTGAGACCACATTCATTTGACACCACATTCATTTGAGACCACATTCATATGAGACCACATTCATTTGAGACCACATTCATTTGAGACCACATTCATTTGAGACCAC
>JGI24021J15306_10005596_pt1 | contig 14948 bp, 2 predicted proteins | sample Ectturendosymbi1_FD_15306 | JGI IMG/M metagenome (IMG submission 15306)
AAGTCTTTCTTTGTTTGTATTTCAGAGTCACAAGACGTTTCATGTTGAGGGAGCCAAGACGAACTCAACATTCCTTTCCACTCTGCTAAATTGAAGACGTCGAATGTCTTTTTAGAAGGGTTGAATACATGAAATATATGAAAATCAGAAGTTTTTCATCGATGAGGACATTGTATATGGCCTCTTTCTAGAGCGTATTCCTTTAATGGAAACGATTTGTAATACTTTTCCATGAACCAAAGATCAGTAATATCAAAATTCTTGATCAAATTATTTTCTGAGGCGTTATATCGCGAGGTCCTTTGAAAAGATGAAGTCATNTGAAGATTCTTCTTGAACGTCGTGNCGAAATTGATGTGGTCTTTCTTGAAGAATCTCGACGAACTCGCCNTTACGTTAAAATAGAGGAAACTGATTGAATGTCTTTATAATTTTCAAAATGCCTTTGCAAGAACCTTCTTTTATTGATGAGTTTTGTAACTCTTTTACTGAAGGATGTTATCTTGGGAATAAAAGTTCTTTTACCATTTGTGTCTTGAATGCAAAGTAAAGTTTTCCTGTGAAACTTTCAAAATTCAAGCTAGATATCCGTAGGTTTTTCTTTTGATTGCATCACTAAAGATGCAAAACAACACATTTTTGCCAAACCAGCAATCAATGTTGGTTGACTGAAGGAATTATCTAATTGATAAATGCCTTAATGCTTCAAAATTTAAGAATTTTTTAGTCTTCAAAGTTCATAATCTATCCGAATGAATGGTTGACGAAGAGAACTTGAAAAGAAATTGTTAACTAATTTCATTTTCATCAACAAATCTCTCCCATTTAGGGTGTCTTTCATATTTTAATATTAATAAAGTTCAACGTTGTAAATAACGTCGTGTCTCATTTTTCGAGCCTGTTCCAATATTTCAGTGAATCGATTTGTTTCAAAGTTGAATATCTCAAAAGTTTGGAATTTCATACCAGATTTGACCTTTTTCGCAGCACCTTTCAACAATTGTTTGAAGTGCTTGGGTCACTCTAGGTATGGTCACTGATGAACGAAAATGTTTCAAAATGTTTTTGAAACACATAAAACAGGATGTTATTATAAAAGATAGGATCACTAATTCTTTGCACCAAAGTCTCCAAGGTGAAAATAATGCAAAATTATCTTATACACACACAATTTCAAGTTTTGTGGTATCTTTTGATTATACCAGCTCTTTGTTTCTCGTTATTGGAACACTCAGTTTTTAATAGGTTTGTCACCATTTTCGATTCAGGTGACTAGTTCTTGACAAGCGTTAATACAATGTCTTACACAAATGAATAAAAAACAAATGCTTCAAATTATCGACAAAAAGGTTTGTCAGAACAAGCAAGAAATCTAAGCAAAGAAAGAAAGCAGTAAAAAAGGAAAAGAGGTCAAATTGTTGACATTCTCACAGGTGAAGAAACAATTTTTAATAGTATTGTTGAAGCTTCAAGAAAAACTGGGAAAGGAATTTTATTTTTAACTCTTTGGCGTCCGCTAGGATTCGGGGATTTTCGGAAAATAGCTTAAATGCACGTGGCTTTGCGCAGGAATTTCTCTGGTCCGGTATGCTCTACAGACCCAGTAAAAGTCTCAAAAGACGTGGCAAGTCTTCTAGTCTGAACTCGAAATAAAATTTTTTGCTTGGGAGGTGCGGTTTTTTTGTGAGTGACGTCATAAGTCGAGGACTTTTAGGCCACCTTGGCCCACTTTGCCTGGCCCTGGGTGCCAACCGTTAGGAGGTAGTATTTCGCTGAAGTTTTTATTGGAAACTAGGCCACAATCCGAGTCTTTTGATACTTTGGATGACCTGGTGGGGTTTTGGGTTCAAAAGTTGTGATGTAAGTTAGTGAAAATATTTGACTAATAGCTAATTGACAAATAATTTGTTTATTTAAGAACATAACTTTTGAACCAGTAACGCTAGAAAGTTGATCAAAGGCTCAAAAGACTCGAACTCGAGCCTAGTTTCCAATGAAAACTTCAGCGAAACACTTTGACCTAGCGGTTGGGCCCTAGGCCAGGCAACATGAGCCAAAATGACCCTAAAACTACTTCGTTTATGACGTCANTCACAAAAAATCCGCACCCCCCAACCAAAAAATTTTTTTCGAGTGCAATCTACTAGACTAACCGATCNGTTTGAGCCATTGAACAGCTCTCTAACGCAATCGGCGGAGGAGCTACGGCATTGGTAAGGCAACCGAAAACTGTTGTTTTTTAGGCCGAAATCGAAGTAGGAATATATCGTAGGCCGGCTCTCATAGTGTTAATATGCTGCCAAATGCCAGGAAAGCATGGAATGTTATATTGCTAATGCTTATGGAAGTACATGTAAGCATGTTGATCAAGTTTAATTGTTTAATGCCTGTGTTAGCTGCTTTTATGATATCAGGTTTTTTTTAAAGAAAAATGTTAGGAAACCGGGTTTGGATTTGTCGGGACTCGATTTCTCTGATTCTAAGGACCCGATGATAATTTTATCTGATTCTAGGGACCCAAATCAGGTCCCTAAACCCCTTAAAAAAACCTGGTGATATCAAAAATAAAATTTATTATAAGAGATGGCGGTGGCCCAGGCTTGTTGCAGTGGTATGTAGCCTAAACTGTTGTGGAAATGCTTTGAAATGTTGGCAATTGATTAGTGTAAAGGCAACAAAACAGGTAGCATGTTTATTGCTTTAACTTACAGGTGGATAATGCATGTCAATATCCACCTTGTGGTGATTTAATTTCCTGCTAAAACCACCCGGTAAGATTGCCACATGCGGGAAACTACCTGAGTACAAAAGTGTCGACACCTTCAATTCCCTTTGATTCCCACGTGCATCACTTTTTTTGCGTCACTTTGCATGACCATAACTTACTAGCCAATTGAGCTAGAGACCTGTTCAAACCCTATGAAGATGTGGGAAGTCTTATAGTTTAGATTTAAAAAAAATTAGAAAGTTTTTGATTTTGTTTTTTTTGTGTGTGTTGTCATAATTTAGGTTTACATAATTGTGGTTGAGGTCACCGGCCGCAACACCAAGAGCTAATTTTTAACTAGAGCTTCTAGTAAAAACTAGGTGTAAATCTGCATCTTCAAAGCCCTTGATTGGCTATCTTGTGTTTGTGGTTGGGAAGTTTGGACAAAAAAAAAATTTTTGTCAATAATCTAAAAATTAGATTTTTTACCAAAACTGTTTTTGGCCATGGCTTTTGAACCAGAAATGCCAGAAAGCCAATCAGAGACCCTAAAGACTCGTATTATAACCCAGTTTCAAATAAAAACTTGAGTCAAAAATTGGCTTTTGGCATTGGCATGCAGGGCCCAATGACCTGGGCAAAAAAGAACAAACCTACTCCCATTATGATGTCACCCACAAAAAACACAAAATCTGAAACATTCCAATTTTAAGAAGTCTAATCTAGAAGACTTGCCACATCTCTTGACGGTTTGCACAGCTCTCTAGCTCAATCGGCTGGCAAGTTATTGTGGTGCAAAGTGACACAAGAAAAGTGGCACATGCAGGACTTATAAATAGAAGTTAATCATATGNAGGCTCCCAATGTGTTAAGCAAGCATTCACTTATAAAGCGTATAACAAACAAACTTTCCTCACCTGCAAACTGCCTTCAACAATCCAAAACATTTCTTCAACCATCGCTTACCTGGTGTTGAAGCCAGTGGCCTAACCATGTGGACAAGCTCTTCACCCTAGCATCCCTAAGTTGAAATGAACTGCGTTTTAGCACTCAGCCATCCACAGTGAACCAGTTATTCTCTGAAATATCTTTTTTCTGCACACAATCAGGGCTGCGCAAACTGCTTGCTATTGCCGACAGCATTATATTTATACGACTTACAGCTGGCGGTGAGTTCAGGTTATTTTTGTTTTCTTCCAATTCTTCTGTTATGCTTCCATAAACCAAGCCTAGCCTATTTCCACATTTGCCTTTTTGGTGTTTTTTTTACTAAGTATCCTCATACAGTAGACAATGAGTGTTTATTAATACACGGGCACCATAACTTACATTTAAATTGCATAACACAGCCACATAAGTAAATATTGAAGGCCACATGCACCCCTGGTCTATGTTTTCAGATCCACAAACATACAAAGGTACAAGATTGTGACCAGTACTCAAAAAAAAACTTTTTGGCCAGATACATACTCTTATATTTAAGAAGTGTGGTACTGAGCATTACCTACATTATTTTTTTTTTAATGTAGACCAGTATTCACAGTGTTATAAAGGGCATGTAAAACACTTGAATTCTATAGCTTTTGGTTATTGAATTGGAATGAAGTTGAAGGTATGACCCACTGAACAGGTTGAATTATGGAAGCTTTACTAAGCTAAGTTGATATAGCATTCAATGTCTTGAGAGTGTTGTTGAGACAACAGGGTTGAGGGTTGCAGCTTTTGTGGCTAAGACTCAAAAAAATGGTTCTCAAGATGCATCTCCAGGCCAAGTTTTGAGACTTCATCGCTAATATATGTATATATATATATATATATTGCTTTGTTCACTTTCATTTCCTTTGTTTCAGGAACATGATTGGAAATTGCAAAGCATACTATAGAATTCATGGAGACAACACAAAGTCATATATGGTGATGGTTCATGCTGCTATTAGTTGCATTAGTCAGAAATATGCTTCCCACTCTCAATTTGTGCCATACAGCAAGCAGATATGTGCAAAGCAACAGATGATCAGCTCTCTGCATTGGTTGTTAGAAAATGTTTTGCAGAATCCAAAAACATACAAGCATATAATCGATAACTTTTGTGTTGTTACAACTGTTGGCGACAAGAACAGTTTCATACAAAATGCTAAGGCCATTCTGAAGTCATGTTTTATGGGAAGATTTTCCAACGTGGTTGTGGATCAGCTAGCTGAACTTGTGCTGGAAATGATTTTAACTATTTGCAAAAATTGTGTGATTGACTTTGAAAGTGCGGTCAATTACTGTGAAAAATATTTTGAAAGGTTGTGCTTTGAAGCTGCTGGGCCCTTTTTCAATGTTAGTAAAGTAGTTGATGGTTTATTGTTGGTTAAAAACTCAAGAAGTATTCCATTAATGAATGCAGATTCTTACCAGCAAGCTGTTTTTGCCATGTTTGATGACACATTTTGTTCAGCATCAAGTGCAGTTATAGAAAATGATTCTGACAATGCTGCTAATTTCTTCGAGTTCCCGATGAAAGTAATGAATGAATGGATAGAAAAGTTAAATTTTCTTGGTGTTTCTGTATTATTTTTCCAAGGCAAAACTATGGAATCATTTCGTTTCCTTTGTGAAAGTAAGTCTTTGATTTTGTTTGACTGCATAGCAGTTGATGATATGTTGTTTCTTCTTGAGTGCTTGAAATGCCAACCTTTGCTTGATATAACAGATCTGTTGGATGAAAGAAGTATGGTCAGTTTGAAACTGTCAGAAATATCTGTCTGCAATGATAGTTATTTGTTGCTTCAAAAAACAAGTTTTGGTAATGAAATTCAACCATGCAGTTTAATGTTGTGCTCACCATCACCAGGACTGTGCAGTCAATATAAGCAGTCAGTGTGCAGTTCAATACTTGTATTGCGAAACTGGTTAAGTTGCAACATCCTAGGTGTAGAAGTTGGAACTGGTTATGCAGTGAAAGGCAATGGCCACTTTCACCTTCAATTATTCAATTATTTGCAAAATGCTGATACAGTGATGAAAGTGCTTGGGAAATCTTGGAATGGCAATGAAATAGAAATGTATTCAGCAGCATTGCCAGTTATTTCTGAATTACTGCTTGCCATACCAAAGACTTTGCATGGGAATTCAACTGATCCAAAAGACATTACTCACAGGTTTATTGACAAGATCATTCATTTTGGCTCAGAAAAAGACTCCTGCAGCACCTCTGAGCATCTAATAGGAGATATTTTGCACCCATTAAACAGTCAAATTGCTTTGGTCTCCCATGTAATTCAATCAATTTGTCAGCTGCTGAGGATTAATGATATTGTTTCATAATTTTTGGTCACTATTCTGGTTTGTTAGTATATGTTGTATATAATATGGTTCAGCTGTGTAGAAAGCATCATCAGAAAGTTGTAAGTTTTTGAAGCTGTGTGAATTGGTCTTTTGTGTCAGTTTTTATTGTCTTCAAATATCTACCAAGCATTTGTATGGACTTTGTTGTATTTCATTATTATCATATTGTCATACTAGCTTGTTTGAAAGCATGATTTAATAAAAATAATGAATCGCAAACGTGGATATTCATGTTTTGTTTTTTTGCTATTTAGGTTTAATTGTGTTTTGTATCTTATGTTTTCATTTATAGCCAAATTAGCAAAAATTGGCTTTTTACTACAGATGTCATGTTAACATTCCAGCTGGGATTGAATGTATGTAGTGATTCACTAACTTGCTTTTCTGTGGTGAAGGTAGCCACTTTGTGCTTTTTCTGTCACCTATTTGCTGTTGGTGTTAGAACACAAGACAGTCACTTGTGATCTATTCCAAGTAAGGTTGCAAAATAAATTATGCAAGAGGGTGATATAGCTGTTTTTGATGTTCTGTTTCTAGGAAAGTGATTTTCAACAAGTCAATAACACATTAATAAGCTTAGAATAATTGTATGATACAATATTTGATCGTACTGTAACTCTTTTCATCTGTCAAGGTGCTCTTCATTGCTGACTTGACACTGTCTACTAGATTAGCATAAATGACATTTAAACATGAAACAAAGCTTAAATCGTGCAGACAAGAGAGACCATTCTGTTGAAATAAATCGGATGTTTGCAGGGTTCTCCTGAATCCCCTGTGGTATTGAAAGTATTGAAGTGTGAAATCGATTTTGAAGAAATTGAAAAAGTTTTGAATTTGGCCAAAATGCTTATAAAGTATTGAAAAAGTATGGAAATTCCAATCGGAAAAATAATGAAGTTTCTAAGCAGAAACATATCTTATTCCACTGATTAGTTTAAATCTTTTAGCAGTAAAATTGTTACTGATTCCAAGTTTATGGGACATGCCAGAGCAACTGACATGTATCATGTTTTTCTAATGAAAGCATAGAAGACACATTAGGATGCACAATCATTACAACTGTCAGTGGAAGGCCCATGATTTAAATGGTGTTTCATGATTAAAAGTTTGGCAAAATGAAGATAAGTGCTGGTATTGATTTATTTCATATTGTATTGAAAAGTATTGAAGAAGTATGAAAAATGGTTTCTGAAAATGTGTGGGACTCTGCGTTTGTTACTGACAGGTTTTTGTGATCTAGTATAATTAGTTATTGGCTAAGATTCCAGTGCTCCAGTTTTTTGCAACGATCTTAGGTGTTCCCTGTTGCTTTTAAGCATGGCATTGATTTTACTTGGATGCATGTGCAACATCGGTGAACAGCATAAAAGCTAAACTAGCCTAGACAGACAGTGGTGCTTTTAGATGATGTTTTCTGTCCTGTCCTTCAATGGTTTACATTTATAATGAAGTTCATATTTTTAAAAGTACTGTACTTGTATGTTCCAAAATGAACAAACGTTTTCACTGATATAGGTTGCTATAAAAATAGTACATTTGGTTTTGCTGGTGTTGTAACATATATCAGCTGTCAATTGCACAAACTTTCAAAACACTTGCAAGAAACTCCAGTCATGTGTGGTAAGTACCAAAATTGTGGTGTTCTTGCTGAATCTACTACATTTGAGTGATTAATTATGGTAGTGCTTTGTCAGTTCAAAGTTAATCAGTGTTGAAGTAAGAAATGTAAATACAAACTTTGTGTTTGTTATTTTTACTGGATTTTTCTGGTACACTAGATGCAGTTGTCTCTGAACTATGTAATGCCCAATATTATGCTCCATGAGCTTTTTCAAATGCTACATTCTCTGGCTGTTTTGCAGGGATATTCGCCTATGTGAATTACTGTACTCCTCGAGACACAAAATATATTTTGGAAGTTCTTGTCAATGGGTTGAAAAGGTTGGAATATCGTGGATATGACTCAGCAGGTTAAGTGTTATTCACAAAGAGTTTCTTGACATGAAGATGAACATACCATGAATAGATTTTACTTGCATAAAGTTGGGGTCTACATTAGTGGTTCTCAGTGTTTTCAATTCACAGCCCACTTTCCATGACAATTTTTTGGAGGACCACTATAATATATTGCAGGAAAATGGCAGTGAAAAAAAGGAGAATATATTTGTGTGAAAGAAAAAATGTATTAACAACACATTCAATGTATCATTGAGAGGAAACTTATTGGATATGGTGGCATGAAGTTGAGGTTTGATAAAAGACAAGCTCGCATGCAAATGCCTCACAAAAATACTCAGTATGCCCTGATGAAACCATTGGCTTTTCATGCTGTAAAATTTTGGCATGCTTCGCCACCCACCTGAAATAGCTTATGGTTTATCAGTGGGCAGCAGACAAGCAGCTGAAAAAATCAATCTGGGCAACTTCTGTAGTTTTTGCTGTATATTCATCAACTTGGAAAAGTTCTCCAGGGTTGTTTTTATCTTTGTCCTTAGATTTCTATATTTTAGAAAGCTTTTGCTGGCCAATTTTTTTTCTCATTTTCATTATTTCTCATCACTCAAAGCTTGTGTAAAAATTGCATATAGCCCCTTTAATTTTCTGGAATAAGAATAGATATATGAATGTTAAATCGCTCCTTCAACTTGCTGAAGGTGCTGAAAAACACTTGCGTCACATGCACTTGTTTTCAGTTAATGTTTTAGTCAGTGAAGTATTCTGTTATTTTTTGTTTTTTTCTTGATCTGTTGTTTTTCAATGATTAATCTGTGTTTTTGGGAGTATGTGACTTGTCATGCACCTTGTGAATCAAACAAACCATAATGATTGTTGTTGCTTGACTGTTCTTATTGCCATCATTTATGTTTATGTAAAATTGGTAGTGTTTTCAAATCCAACCAACATTTCCTACTGGACAGTGTTTTTTAAATTCAATTCTTTCTTTAAAATGACCTGGATGTTTCCATCTGCCTGTAACTTAGTATTCATCAAGGCAAAATATCATAAAAAGTACTATTGTGGTGTGGATTTGCAATGAATTGCTGCCATATTCATTTTAGCTGTTTCTACTGTGAAATCATCAGTATATGCAACATGTTTGAATTGCATCTTTTGCATATGTTTTCATGAATAATTCTTGAAAGCCCAAATTAAATTTGTAATATGTGATGAGTGATCCATATAAACACTGCTGCATTAACCTAACTGACAAAAATGCTGTCAAAGTCAATTGTTTCCAACCTCATGAAAATCTCATTCAGCATTGATTGCTAGCAAAAGTAGGCCTTGTCCCTTATTACCTTATGAACTCTTCATTATTATTGTCTATATTTATGGTTAATGCTGTTTTTCAGAACTCACACAATTGCCAGAAAAGGAAAATACAAGCAGGGGGCAAATAATGTTTTTAATAGAATTTCCATCTAGTCATAAAAGCAGTTTGAAACTAAGAAAATCGATTGAACTGTTAGCTTGATACGATTGCAATGTGAAGTGGTTGTTGGTCTGCAGTGACTGAAAATAAGATAAGGCTTATCTAGGTGCTAAACCTGTTTCAGTGCAGGTGCCATAGGTTAATCTACACATGTGTGGAAATGCAATACAACCTAACAACACCAGGTTGCATTCCCAATTCTTTGTCGACCAGGGTGTTTATCACATAGGATTTTCGTTTTGTGTGTGGTTTTGTTCTTCATGTTTTTATCTTGAGTTGTTTCTACCTGAAATGACTAAGCTTTACTTAATGGTCACTTTGTTGTAACAGGCCTTGCTATTGATGCTGGAAATGCTTGCGAAGATTCTGGTAAAAAGCCATCGACTGTCTTGATCAAGCAAAGGGGGAAAGTAGCAGCTTTACAGGAGAAAATTTTCAGTGAATACTTCGTTGTTTTTAAAGCATAAATTTTCTGATTTTTATCGAAACAAACATGCATATTGGTTGTACTTTGGAATACAATGGTTTGCATTTGTAGAAACAGTCACCTAAGCCAGTGACTATACACATTTACAGAAGGAACTGATATGAATTTCGAAGTTGAGTTCGCTACACACACAGGCATTGCGCACACTCGATGGGCAACACACGGCGTCCCTAACTTTGTTAACAGTCATCCTCAACGATCCGACGACGACAACGGTATGTGTGCGCGACGTTCTTCTCTTTTTTGTTCGGGTTTTGGTGTTTTCATGCTTCTACGTTTGTTATATTAGTTTGGAACTTGTGTCTTAGAGAGCTGGTGTTTTGTGATAGATCTGTGTGATGCGGTGTTGGTGTCAAGGCATTGCTTCTACAACAGTATTGTAGTAATCACTAATGCAACCACGCTTTTAAACTGAAAGCAAATATTATACTGTTTCATGTAGATTGTTTTAACAAATAAAAGTACCAGACAAAGAAAATTTTTATTTCCTGAAAATGAAACTACAGCTATGAAAGCGCGGAAGAAACTTAACAAAACCCTGACGTCAGTTTTGCGGTGTTTGCACATGCATTACCGGAAAATAAAACAAAACCAAAAAGACGAACACAAAACACGTGATGCAGTGCTGATTGACCTATTAATTTACTTGTGATGTAATTGTTAGCACTGGCAGCGAGACTTGTTCTGCAATTAGATTGGGAAACCACGCCATGCTTTATCATATAATGCTGCATTTAAGCTTAAGGTTGTAAACGTTGTAGAAACAAATTGGTTGATTGATATTGCTTCTCTGTTTGCACCTTTCAATAAAACTTGCAAAAAAATTTGTACCATTTTTACCGGGTCAGAATTAGAGGTCCAACTTCTGCATGCAGGCTATTTGTAATAAAAAGTACGGTGTGTTTCTACTGAACATCTGCCCACACGGTTTCCTTATCCGTTGTAATAATTTCCTGTATCATGAAATTCATTGCAACTTTATTAAGACTTGGAAGAAACGAATTTAGATTCTCATACAATGTTGTTTGACCGTATTTTCATATACTTCGTAAGTTTATTTCTTTTTATCAGCCTGGAGTTTAGCATGTGTGATTTTCGTTATATTGTAGCCAGGCTGAAGTTTGTTCCGTATTGATTTTTGGTTGCCCTAGTAATCGCTCTTGTTGTCAAGTTTGTGATTTTTAACCGTTTGGTCTACCGGTTACCCTAGCGAGACAGTCTGCGTGGTGGGCTGTGGCAGTGAATGTTTGTGTTATAATTGGATCATTTGAGCCTTGCTTTATTACAGATTTGCTTTTATGTAGGTTTTGTTGTTGTCCACAATGGCATTGTCACGAACTACAAAACAATTAAAACATTTCTGGTGAGTTTTTTGTGTTTATATAAAAACTGTATGATTGCTGCCGTGTGAAGTTAAATGAACTCGATTACTGAAAAAAAATGAAATAACAATAAAGCGCTGATTGCTCCCAACAATATTTGCGTTGCGGAAAATTTGAATGTGAAATATATGATATATGTTTCAAAAGAGATGACTAACGAAAATTTTTAATTACTTCTCAATTGACGGCTGGGCAAAAACATGGCGAAGAATGTTTGTCTTTTTTTAGTAAACGGCCTGCGAAAGACGAAGGAAGAAACTTACGCGATCACACAATTTACTGCATTATTTGTCGCAAAAAGTTGACGTTCTGGCCACCCTTTCCACCAAAAGGCACTACCACACACTTTTTGCCTGAGAAGTTAGTTTCCCGCCAAAGCGACTTATTTTTTGTAGATCCGCCTTTCCTTGTCCTATCGTAAAAGTGAAGTCTTCCCCAATGCATTGCTATGTGTCGGTACCCTACCTGTGTCACGCCCACCACTCAGTGAACAAAACACCACGTACGCAAGCAAGGCCTTCTAGCATGAGGTCTTGCGTACGTGGAGGCCTCGGCGTCAGACGTACGCGTGGAAATCGCACCCGTGGAAATGCGACCTAACGGTTTACAAAGCTGAACTAAAAAAGCACGGAGCACGCAGGCGTTTGCGTTAAATTTTTTTAGTTGTGATGTGTAGAATGTAGGTGCTTTTTTTGTGTAACTTATTTTCTCTAAAGAAATCGTTATTGAATACCAATCTTAAGCTTTGGACAGTGTGACATGAGCTTGTATTGCAAGGGCGACATTGGTTCTGTAAACTTTTTCAACTTGTTGCTGTTTTTTTTCTGACCTTGTAGACAATTTGTTTTTTTCCCGTGAATAAGTATATTCCTGTGTGAAACTCTTTGTTGATTAAGCTGTTTTTCCGTTGGTAACAGCGTTTAAACGTCTCTTACCTTAATCCATGAATAGCCTGGTAATGTTTTCTCTCTATTTGGTTGCACAAATGTGCAAACAGTGTGATTTCTGGGCGTTGTTTTATCATGTAATTGTAATTTCACGTAGAAATTTCCCGTAGTCACCTGTTACTGGCCGCGTTGAGAAACATGACGATTGTTTCGTGCCGTGCTTTTGAATTTGTGCAACGGTGTTGGTACTAAGTTTCATACAGGTATCTAGATCCAGGGAGGTATGATGTAAATCAAACAACCGTTTTGAATAAAACTGCACAATACAATTTAATACTCACGATTTAGGTACGTGCAAACTTCTGTGCTTATCATCCCCACTCTCCCGTAAATGCAGTTCGGTATCATTTTGCTTACTAGAAAATGCGCCTGCGCTGTATCTTTTGACCGTGAGAGCTTATGAATATTTGATAAAGTTTAAAATTACACAAAGGCAAATATTTTTGCCGAGAAACTGTAGCATTATTTTGTGTATCTGCAAGACATAAAGGTATGCAGTTCTGGACCATTAACTTTAAGCAGGGTTCTCCAAACTACGGCCCGCGGGCCACATCCGGCCCGTGAAGACGTTTTGTCAATCATGAAAAAAATTATTTACGAAAAATTTGTTAATTTGGCAGATTGTAACATACCCCGAAACAATCACGATACGTAAGATGTCCGGCCCCTGATCCCTTGTGTAAGAGCTTTTGTTGCCCTCGGATAAAAGAGTTTGGAGACCTTTGGCCTAAAGCAAAAGTTAATAATCGAAGCTAGCAATTCCTAGTTGGGCTCTAGCTACCTTGTTTTCCACCACCCACCAGTCACCTATGAAAATGTGCCATGGGTTTTTCTCAAAAAGAAACCTGTAGACTTGCTTATGGAATTCTTTTCTTTGCCAGTAACAAAAAATAAACAATTTTGTGGTTTTCCCAAGACCACCGCAACATCTGTACCTGCTGTTACCAGAAATCTGCTGATGTTTGTGTATTTATCGTCAAGTTAACAATCCCTCGATTTAAACGTGCAAAACGTGTCGTTAATTCAGTGATGCGTTTTACGAGCTATATCTTCACAACATGTGGCAATCGTAACTGTTGCGTGTTGTCTTACTGCGCAGTTGGGGTGTTTTCCTGACTTTTAGGCTTTGCTTGAAAGCATGCCAAAGAAAACGCGTGTCGCGGAGGACTTTCTCTTCAGTTTGAAATTGAAAATTAAGATCGCGACTCTGATGGAGATCCTGTGATGTGGCTGATCGCGGTCGGTTTTTCTCGATAGTTTCGTTCACAGTGAAAGATGCGACAAGTAAAAGTATAATGAAGTTGGCCCGGTAGCAATTGCCTTCCTCGCAAATCGACGATTGTTCGCTAAAACTACTGATGCCGTCCTTGCGTCGGTTCTTGTTCGCATCCTAGTTCCACAAGAAAGCGATTTAATACTAGGTCTAAGCACCGACATGGTCTAGGGACAAAACAGTTTTTGTGCTTTTTGCAGCAAAGCCACAACTACGAGTTTGAGTCGGACACGGACACTGAGGTGATCGCAAAGTTGATCAAATATCTGTGGGACAACCGCGAGAGCGACGACATTCCCTTTAGTACCCTCGTTGAAAGAGTAATCAAACAACTGGTGAGTGCAACGTTACTGTAACTGTTTTTTTTGTGACCGTCCGTGGCCAGTGTTGATCGTGACAACTTACATCCGTAAACAAGCTACTGTGTGCTGTCGTGTGATGCAGCCACGTATCAACGTCAACGACCATCTGACTCACTGTTCGGACATTCAGTTGTGTACGTGTCTGACGTCATTGAATTTTTCGAAATCTGACTTCAGGCAGTTTCTCCTGGTAGTTTGTTTATTGCTGTTGTTTTTTGATGACTTTTAACTACTCTTGACAAACGAAACTTATTTTATGATTTTTACGCGCATGTTAAGCTGATTTGGACATCGTTGATAGAAAGCATACTCGGCTGCATTTATGAATGTTTTCTGATTAATTTACCGAATTTGAAAAGATCACGCTTTTGGTAAACGTGTCATCATCAAAAAATTTTAATGAGCAACTTCGGTCTTGTTCGTTGATAGGAAGGAGCGTACGCTCTGGCGTTCAAAAGCAATCACTACCCTGGTCAGTGCGTGGCAACAAGGTAAGCAGCGAGTAACCACAAACGTAAAATAGCACGTTAGCGCGAAATCGGTATATTTTCCGTAATGTCTTTTCGCATGGGCGTTGTGAAACGTGCGTTTAATCGCTGAACTAGGCCGCTATCCTTGCTACGACGTAACAGTACAAACGAACTAACATTGAAAGGAAAGACCTAGTTTGTTAGCAAGGTGAATTACAGACAGTTCGTTGGTGCGGGTCTTCTGCAAATCAACATTTAACTTGATTTTATTCTTCGGACTTCAGGTGTTTTGGTCGTATTGACTAAATATGTCGATCTGAGTATCGGAAGCGCATGATCGAAGCGTTGATTGGGAATGCTTGGCGTGATTAAACGAAGGCAACAACAGTATCAATAGGCTGCCGCTCTTGCATTTTGACGAGTAACCTTGCAACCAGGTCGTGACGATTGCTGGTGTTGCAACCTCTCCGGTGGTGTTGCGTTGGTTGTATGATTCACCACGAACGGGATGTGCGCGAAGAACAAAAATATATGTATGTGGCGCGAACAAG
>JGI24021J15306_10005597_pt1 | contig 14947 bp, 8 predicted proteins | sample Ectturendosymbi1_FD_15306 | JGI IMG/M metagenome (IMG submission 15306)
GGGGGGGAAATGATGCAACTTGTCGCTGCACCTTGACAATTACATACGTTTGTGCAAATTTCGGGGGGGAAATTGCCCCCCTCTGGTTGCGGGTCTGTTCCGCACTGTTGTGTTCTTAAAGTGCACTGACTGGTCTCCAGGAAAGATTCGGCAGCTTTTTTAGACGCAACACAAGCGTGCTCACGATCACCAACGAACATTTGAAATTATGACAACACCTAACAACGGCCGCAACTGAGTATAACAATCGACTAATCGTGTACAGACGATTATTACATCACACACGGGTGTAGCATATCACGTTGAACATAACGCCAGGACCTATGACAGGGGAGTCCAGAAGGAACTTGTACCGGGGCCCGAGACTGAAAGAATATTTGAGTGTTTGTTACGAACAAACCCGGAACAATATAGCGAAATTAATNCCGGTGAAAACTGGTTTGGCCTGCAGGATTTGGTAAGCTGGTGTGATGTATTTTAATGTGAATTGAAACAGTGCATTTTCGTGATATGATGCAATAATAATTATTAGCAGGACCATAATTATTTTTGTTGAATTTGAATGTTTGCCTACTTTGTCGAATTTAAGACATTCACGATTACTGTCCCAGTCTGTCCCTTGAACTGAATTTTCCTTTACGTCTTTCATTTTCAAACAATTCTTTCCAGAAAAACCATGCATTGAGGCACTAAACATTGTTGGGGGTACAATAAGTTTTTGATTTTGTTAAAGTGAGACAAAAGAAGTTCAGAACCACTGCTTTGAGGCTAAGCACCTATAATGTATCCGTTGTAACGATTTTGGTTGTTTCTTTAGAAGCAGAATCTTAGCTCGTCGTTGGTTCGGTCCGACGTCTATTTTTCGCACTGCGCTGCTGCTGACAAGACAAGACAATGTCCCTGCAATAGCTTGTTCAGCTGTGTATGCCGTAAAGATAACGCAAGTTCGATAAGAGGTGAACAGTCTTGGCAGCCAAGACATGTCTCAAACAGAAAAAAAGCAACCAGAAGCATAATCGTTTTTAGCTTTTTCATTCCTTTTGTTACGAACCGCTATATTGTATCCGGCCGTAAGTTGCAAATGGAACGATTGAACTGTAGCTGTTTTCTAATTCGCGCGAACTACAGATGTGCCTCGCCAGAGTCAGTCTGGATGTTGTAACGACCCAACTGCAGCCAGGTGTGGCCTTCAAAGTTGAGACCAGCAAAAAAGCAACACGTAGTGCGACGGCTCAAAAAATGCCGACCTGTGCTGGTCCGCATTTTGACAAAGGACGGCGCTTCGTCGCGAGGCATATTCATTATTCAGACAACAGCGCTTGTTCATTGAATCCAGCCGCGCGTTGAACCAGGAAGCTGCTGTGATGAGCCAGAGCTTTTTCTTGTGTGGGTGGCGTTGTTAACGCGAAGACGCGGAAAAGCGTAAGAAAAAAAATAAGCACGGAGTCTGGCGTAAACGAACCGACAATGATTCATGGTGATTTCTTTGACTCTTAAGCAGTCATACAATGCCGGCGGCTGTCTCCCTCAGCCGGCCAGAGGCAGGAAGAGCTTTGGACTGTCGCGTGTGCTGCGACCGCAAGGCGGTACTTCCGCGGCTTTGCAGTTCACCAGCAAGGGTTCCCGAAGCGCTTTATCAGGCTGCTTTGAGCGCCCAGGTCGATCTGCACTTTCTTCCTCATGTAGAAGATGGGACAGTCGCGGCTGAAAAACAGCACTGGCGCTTACAACCAGGCCCGCGCCGGGAGAGGTGATCCCCCCTCCCGAAAATCAAAAAAACGTGTTTAGTTGCTCGGTGCAACAACAAATTACAATCATTTTGCTACCCGCCCCCCGAAAATAATCGCGCATTACACTGATGCCCGCGTTACGACGGAGCCGGATTCAACCCACGTCAGTGACGCATCACATCGAACAGCGCAGTTCAAACAGCTGCAGCGCTGAAGAGCTCGAAAAATCGAAATCGTATACCGACCGTAGCCGCTTGTATTTTGAACCCATGTGCGATCGCAAACAGAGGTACACGCAGCGCTTCTACAGTGACGAAAGCGTGAATCGTCAATATATCTATGAACTGTACCGATAACAATATTAGCAAAGGAACCAACGAGACAGCGCACAAGATTTGCCAACATCAGAGGCAAATGAGAATCCTATTAACATGCGACGCGGACATTACGCGTGACCCGAGAAACTTGCTCGATGGACGGTCGCGGAAAAAGCAAGTTTTAAATATTATTTTTTTCCATACAACGACTACGTTTTTAAGAAGCAAACCGAAAATATTCTCGATCTGCATCCGGCACACCACGCTTCAAAAGCAATTATTTTCTTCTAATAACTAAAATCTAGCAGCACTTGTGTCCTTCTCTTTCTGAACGTAAGAAGGATCTATCTGGAGCGACTGGGCCATTCCACTCACTCACCTCGTACAAATCACGTCCTCGTGTAACGAACCTTGGCACCTCTGGCACTGCGTCCACAACCGGGAGAACTTCTCTTCCAACGCGGACAGCTTGGCGATCTGCGAGTAACGAGGTGTAACCAGCAAAAGTTCGCAGGTTAACATCGAAATATAATACAGGGGTGATCAACAAGTTTAGTTACTGTGACGACTTCATCAACTATAGTTTCAATTGAACTGCAGCATTTGCGTATAGGTGACATAAACAACTCGAGCAGAAGGCACAGCTGTATTGTGATCGTTTATACTGTAGATGTTAAGGCACAACGTTTATCGAATAGTTCACTAGCTGCAGAAGGGCAGAAGATGTCGCCAACGAAGCGGAGGGGGGAGGGAAGCGACCGCCCCGTTGCCTGGCAAAGGCTTCAAGACGACAGGTGCCAGTTGACAGTAAAGCTGTCAATCATTTACGACGCACAAGGTTTTGCCCTTTACATTGAGGGGTGTTTGAATAGGTTATGTTTGTTCTTGACGCCTCGCTTGGCCAACAGATAGCCAGCTGGTTAACTTCTTTGCAGTCTTGTAAAATCCAACTCCAGTCTTCACATCGGTTCATGCGCCCGCCCGAGCACCAGCGCTCTGTGTAGCGTTGAATACACGTCATCTCACTACTTTACGTGCCGTATAACGCGCGCAATGCATGGGTCGTGCAGGAAACAAAACTCAGTCGCTTTGTCTCAAACAGTTACCTTTAGTTAAGAAGAGTTTCGTTCAAAACCAACCTCTTTTTGATAGATCTGCGACTCCCGCTCTTCACAATACGTGCACACGGCGCCATCGTGCGGCAGAGCGGCCTTGCACCCGATGCATGTGTTGCGTTTCTTGGCGAACGCCATGAGACCGCCGACTTTCGACGAGACAACTTTCTTTACGCGCGTGTGGTCTCCCTCTGAATTACAATAAAGGCGGTTTCTGGACAAAACCGCGACAACACCGTTTACGGCCGCTTCGCACAGGCGCTCGCGAATATTTCGCCAGCCAGGTCATAAATGACCACGAGTGATATCGTCAGCGACAACGGATTTCCAATAAAATCCAACACGACTTGCCATTAACATACAAGGTTTAACTTGGTGTTGGCAGTTGCAATTATCACGTGGGGCTCGGTTCAAGTAAGTGATTACTTACTTGAAAACCTTTAATTATTACTTGACTAAGTAATTTTGCCATTGCTTAATATTTCAAGTACCAGTAATTTGCTTTTAGAAAAGTTAAAAGTTTAGAAGCCAAGTATGTTGCTGTAAACACAATAATACACATGTCATGCATCATCACACATAAAATAAGCCATTGAGGCGAATAGATTTCTTGTCTGTGCAGAGCGCTTTGTGAGTCACAATTGTTGATTGTCATCGTAATGAAGCTAGAGCCAAGTTCCATTAAATTGAATCGTGGCAAGCCGGTGCGAATTTTGGCTGAACCGCCCATTATGTGATTAAAAAATTGCACTGATTTTCATATGCTGCATTTTTTATGTCTAAATGTCAATTTTCCTAATTTGCTTGAATTACTTAAGTTACATAAGTAATCTGTTACGAAATCGCGTATTAATTAAACAATACATTTTTGTTACTTGAACCCAGTCCTACGTATCACGGCCATTCGACGGTGGGATGAAGTTTGTCATCAGACCTGGACATCTTTATTGTGACGCAACAATCGTTGCGGCATCGGAACATTTCGACTCAATCTGCTTTGCGCCGCGAACTTTTCAAACCTTGTTCGCTCAAGTCAACGCGTCATCGTCTGACGTATTATTTCAGCTCGGGCGCGATGCGGCGCGTCAGCAGGAAGCCTCCCCCACGGGAGGCGTGGCGCCAGACCAAGGTTCGACAACAAGGACTTATTTCTCACAACACTGCTTACTGAGCAAAACAGACTGAGCCTTGCTCTCGCCAAGGACCGGTTCGAATATCCGGAGCAGGGGCTGGCTGAGCTGGTGCTTGAGGTAGTGCTCCGTGTCGATCTGCAGGTTGTTTTCCAGCACGTAGATCGGGTCCTCCGACCTGAAGCGAAGAGGGAGTGAGCGTCGCAACAGGCCAGGTCAAGTTTTCCGTTTGTCAAACAATAGAAGCGTCAACGCTCGTTTTTTTAATTTAAATTTTGCATCGCTGCTCATTTTCAAAGAAAAATGGTCGCGAATGTCTGAAGCGCTTCAGGTAGAACCGAAACAGAAACAAGCATCTAAATCAGCAGCTTGTCACGTCCTGAAAACATGTGAACTTTTCAGTTGTTTTATCGTGCGGAATATCTTTGAAGCATGAACGGCCAAAAACAATGCGGCAAATTCAAAGTTGTGGCGGCGTGATTATCCGGAAGGGAGAAACGCTAACCATTTGGCGTCACAAAACCCCTGAAAACGTCACACATACGTAACCCATGCGCAATCTATTATTTACGGTGAGTTTACACAGCCAACGCTGTACGCAACGCCCCGAAAATCTGGAAACGAAAACAGCTTATCGTTACTGTAAAAATACTCATCTTCAAGTCCGGTTACCATGAAAGAAGTGTGAGAGCGCCTTTTCCACGCGTTCCCACGCGTTCGGGTTGCATTGAGATCAGTCCCACTACGCCCCTGATCTCAATGCATCCCGAATATTTAGCAGCTTACGAAATAAAATATCATTAACTTAAAATCTCATGACACAATATAAACTTGTTTCTGGGAGAAAAAAAAAGCATACAGATATTTAAGTCTTATTTAAGCGAAAGAAATGCACGGCAACACTTCTCAAAACGTTTACCAAGGTTGTTAAAAATTCGTTTATCACTGAAACAAGATTTTGGTGGAAAACATCATCTCAGAACTATCTAGTGAATTCCAAAACGCGAAGATCTGTTTACTGTTTTTCGCTGAGGCAGCAGCGGTAACGCAACAACAACTCTCGTGCCTTGTCAACAACTTACTTCAAATAAGCCGCTTGACCTTTAGCGCCGCACACGATCACGAACGGGACGCGGTCGCCGAGCTGGGGGGCGCTGCCCGCGTCGCGCTTTCTCATTCGCTCGGCGAGTTCGACGTGCGCCTGCGTCACATGAAAAGCAACTAAAGCCTGGATCAGCTCAAGCTGGGGTTTCACTGCCAAGACGACGTAGCTTTTATCAAACGACCGTGACATAACGATAAACGTCCATCTGTTATTTCTGGACGTAAGCGAGAGAATGTACGATAAAGTTGATGAAATGTTTAAAGAGCGAAATCCTGCGTTTGCAACTTTAAACTTGTCTATGAGGCAGTGGCGTAGCTGACAGGGGGGCAAGGGGGGGGAACGGCCCCCCTGGCAAGGTAAATGTAAAAACTGGGGCTCCTCTAGTTGACATTTTGATATTTAGTATTCTTTACGTTGTTTTTTTTGTGTCTGTTTTTGTTTTTTTAGCTAGTATAGACATCCACGACACCCAGAGATTAACTATCATTTCTTAACTTTTCTGAGTTTGGCTGGGGGTCCCCGTACGGTGACCAGTGGGCCTTCTTCAGCTAACCTTTCACTCCCTGGCTCAAACCTCTAGTTACGCCACTGCTAGGAGGAAGCTATTTTCTCTGCACTAGCATTAATGTCGTTCTCTAGAGCTTCAGGGCGTTCAGCAATGCACTCGACGCTTTAAATGTCAGTCCCGCAATAAAGCAAAAAGGAATAGCAAACGCACGGACTCTTCCATGGAGAAACTTTCGCACAGTGTTATTTTCCTTTCTATCTTATTTTTCAATTGGAAAGTAACAGAGGATTGGCGATAACCTTTGCCTTGCCAAATGGTTTTGGTGTTCTTCTACATAACCAGTCACGACGGTTCTGTTGGATAAGAAAGTTTTTGTGCCCACCAAGTTTAGGTGCTTTTTTGGGGGAGTGATTTTCCAACAGTGAAGTTTTGCAGCGCCAAACCATGGTTGCATTAGGGCACAAGAAACTTGGAAACAGCAAATCAGCGCATCGGTGCTTGTTCATTAACATATGCGCGTTAACCCTTGGCAACACGCGAGTACTACGCTAAAGGCACGCCACGTCACTGATTGCTCGTGACAAGGGCTATTCAATATCATAAAAGCCATATTTTTTTTCTGTGCTTCAGGGAGTTATGAAACCAATTTTGAAACAAAACCTGCACCCCTACGAAGTCTATAACAAAAGTTATAAAGTCTTAAAAAGTCATATTTTCTGTGTTAGGTCATAAAGTCATATTTTTGCATAATTTCAACCTACTCCAATAACGAAACCATTAAAACAATCTCAAAATATCAGTACTATATCACTAGGTCCAAGCTGCATCCTACAAACCGAACCCACATGGGCACCCTGCGAATGTTGGCGAAGGCGTAGGTGAACCAAGTTAGTTCGATGGAATGTAATACACTGCCTAAAAATGCATGTTCTTGCTGCCACAAATAAACGAACTAATGTCCATTCATGTTTTCAATTTGCTTCAAACCAAACCATGTGTTACCATGTGTTATGCTCATGTTTTGAGCTGTTTATTTTAGAGGGCTTCAACAAACCATGGGGCGGCCATCTCTTATGCTTTAATGAACGGTAGTTGTATATGTTCTTTTTGTTTGGTGATATAAAGTCATATTTTCTGGAAAATAAAGTCATATTATCAAGCTTTTTAAGTCATAAAAAAATGGCCATACATTCATGACACAAGCGCCGCAATAAGGTTACACAGAACACACACAAACAGCACGCTCAGTGTGCTGACAACGAAGTTCCTTAACACCACAACAGTACAAGATCAAACAAAAGGCGCAACTTGTTCGGGTTTACGCTGTAACGGGGCCAACGGCTGAACGTTAGGGTTTCAGCTTTAACTTGTTCCTTTAAATCAGGGTCTCCGTACTTTTTTCCGAGGACCACATAAGCTATTACACAACAGTTCGAGGGCCGGACATCTCACGTAATGTGATTGTTTCGGGATATGTTGCATTCTTCCAAACTCATAAATTTTTCGTAACCATGTTATTTTTTCATTGTTGACAAAATATCTTTGCTGCTGGATGAAACGGCTTCGCGGGCCGGGTTTGGCCCGGGGTCCGTAGTTTGGAGACCCTGCCTTTACATCACTGGTCAAAAGCGTTTTGGAATCGAAAGTTTCAAGTAATCTAGCCGAAAACTACTAGTGCAAGCCAGTTGCCAAATATAACAGTTAATCTATTTCTAAATCTTAAGCATGGCAAAAAAAAGCTTTCAGCAAGTGATGACTGACGGCAAGCAAGACGAAAAAGATCTCTCAGAACTCGGAGCGTGAAGCGGCAAACTTCACGGAGTGCGGGTACGACTGCCAGACTCGCCTGTTTCGCGGCGTACTCTTCTTTTGACCTCGTCAGTTCCTTGGTGATGATCAGTTGCGAGATGTCGATCCGGTTGCACAGCAAGTCAGATATGACCTCCTTGGCGTGTTCGACGGCGGCATTGGGATCACTGATTATTGAATATGAACAGAAACTCTTCAAGAAACTGCATATATGCTGATCTCTATTGACAGTGGACTTCTTCGTGTCACCATCTTATATATAATTGGCATTCAGTTGTTTTTTAACGCTGCGGAGCTGTGCGGGGAAGCCAAAAAACGACGACAATGGGAAGACATGTTGCTTTGAAATAAATCCAAATGCGATTGTCCCAAGGCGGAGAAATGTTTTGTGCACAGCCCGGATCTCGAACGCGGAATATTTTCAGTCATTACGTTGGCAATCTGACGAAATGCGAAACAGCACGGCAGAAACTGGCTACAGCGAATTGTATTTCCAGCAGGTACTGCGATGTGACGTGATTCTACGTTTGGGGGGAACGATAAGCGTTGGCGCGCTTTGCAAATCCCGCTTTACCGGAAGTCGTAAAAGGCGCCGACTTCAACTCTCCAGAGAGTGAAATGTAAACTTACCGGTCAATCAGCAGCTTGCGCAAACAAGTGTTGATCAGATTGGCGGTGAGGGGTGCGTTGTCCCTCCTCACAGTCTCTATGCCCTTGCAGTCCATCTTGTCATGAACGTCAGGACTGGACGAGAAGTACAAGCCGGCGTACCGTTTCTTGTTGATCAGCAGGTACGGGAAGTAAACCTAGGATCGACGGAAATAACTTGAAAAGATTGATGAAGTAGAAGCTGCCATGAAAGTTAGGTGTTAAATAGTAATGTTCCTAGCTTCAGACAAATGAGTTGTTAGTGGTTTACACTAAACTTAAAATTAGGTTGCTTGCTTGGCAGCGACCGTAATTTACTGTCTGTAGAGAAGATTGTTTGCGAATTGTCATCTTCTCTGAAAGCGACAATTTTATTATAATTTCTCTTTTATTTTTCAGCAGATAACGTAAATGGGTGCAAAGTAGTGAAGTCTTTGGTTTGGAGGACCACCAGCAGTCACCAGTGAGCATTTAACAAATATACGACGCCACAACGGTGACCGTCACCGATGTTGCTTTAATCAGAAACAGCAAACGTTCACCACGAATAATCGCAAAGGGTTCAGTAGGGCATTTTAAAGTTTTACCTTGGTGACCGTTAAGATATTTTAGGAGACGGCAACGATTTTATCTAAGGATCGAGATGGTCGTAAAGAGTTTTTTTTATGTATTTAGTGGTAAAAGTACAGCGTTTTTCTATCGTATTTTGAGAGACAGTAGAAAAAATTAGAGAGACCGTTTTGGCCTCTCAGAAATTTCTTTTTCTTGGAAAAGACCACTGGAATTTTTTTTCCAACCAGGCCCGTAGCCAGGTGTCAAAGTTTTGAGGGCAAATTACATTTTTAGGGGGCAAGATTTTTGTTTTTGTTGACATCACACACACACACACACACAAGTGCTTCTATGCAAACCTTTTCAAATTCGAGCTTGATTGGTTTGACAAACTTCCCCGACACAAACTTGGCCGCCTCCTGACCGAGCGCCATGCTCTCCTTGACCGTGGACACCCCGAACTTGACCATGACCGAGTCGGTGTCGCCGTAAATGACCTTCGCGTCGTGAGCGTAGCCGTTCTCGACCGTGTACTGCGCCTCGACGTGCTGCTTCGTCTGGTCTATCATCGCCCGGCCGAAAGCCGTGACGCTCTGCGTTACATCACCGGAATGTTTCAGCCCTGATCGCGAAACAGCAAGCTCAGGCGACACAACGCCCCCTGCACTCACCCCCGATATTTCCAAGCACGGCAGCTTTCCGATCTGAGCGCCTGTGAAGCCGTAGACCGAGTTGCAGCTGATCTTCAAGGCCAGCTGTCGACCGTCGAGCACGCTACGCTTGAAGGGGTCCGTCTCGACTTTCATCATCGCTTTGGCGCTGTGGGCGATAGAGCAGAAACGCGCGTTTTGTATCGTTCAGAGTTTGCTGCATTTCAAAGTAACCGATCTGCAAGTGACCAGGTAAAGGGAAGCAGCAACCAAAGCTGTGGTTTTTTCATGTACGAAAATACAACAGACAATGCATAAAACACAGGAGAAATAAAATTCGCACAGTTGTTTATCAAAACAATATAATAAGAACAGAGGCTAACTGCGCGAAAGCCAACTTTTCTAAACGACTTTCGAGCAGATGTTAGCTGCTAAAAAATAGGAAACGTGCAAGACTTGTACTAAAATAGAAAAGCATTAAAATAACAGACAAGAAATTAAGAACTACTTTCGTCGCGCAGTCAACAAGCTTTCCAGGATCTGGGGGAGCAAACCCTTCCTCACGCTCGATTTCACGAAGTAGTCACCAGATGGCGTCTTGATGAATTGGTCTGGTTGCAATTTGTCGCGTTCTTTAGAATTCTACAAAAAAAAACAAAAAACGATCGAGTTACGTTTAAGCCAGGCTGTGGTCAAACAAATCTTCCGACAAATGAGTTAATTCTATCGTCCCATTGTAAACAACGAGCCTGGGAGCTGGCATTTCAAAAAATGAGCTGACAGTGCAGAAGTTGAAACAAAATAAGAACGTTACTGAGGTCTGCACAGGGCCCGCAGCCCACACACTTGGCTTCAGTTTGTAAAGTCCGAAGTCTCATGAAAGCCGCAAATCATTTAAATTCACGCATCGCGGCGTGTGCTGAAGCTTCGCAGTTGCGCTTCACGCGAGGCAGACATCTCGGAAAGATGCGCTTCCGCCGCCGCGAGTTGGCGCTCCCGCACTGACCTTCATCAGCAGCGTGGTGTAGCAGAGGTTGTGTGCTTGCATGATTGAAGGGTAGAGCGATGAGAAGTCGAGGGTTGTGATCGGCATGTTGTAGTAGCCCTTGAGCGGTTCGATCACGGTCGCCCCGGCGAACTCGTCGTTGTTGCTGGTGGGGATGACGGGCATGAGGAGGTTTTCCTCGCGCGTCTGGCAGGCACAGAAGTCAAGTGTTGACGAAGGAACTGTCGCAGCAGCTCGCCGACAGAAAGAAAAGAACGTTCCGGAAATATCTCGTGCCGGGCTGCCGTGAGGAACTTGCAAACTTGCGTGTGCGCGTTTGACAGTTGCTCGTGCGAATCACTATTCGCACGCACAGTTTCTCGCAACTAAGCAGCACGCTGCTCTGACAGCAGCGCTATTGTTTAATCACAATAAGCGAACTACCAAACACAGCAGGTAGAAAAGCAAAAATTGAGAGTTAACCTAAGAAACAGTTTGCTGCACGGCGGAATTATTCGGGTTTGCAAACTTTCCAACACTGGTAAGTCTCACCAACGCCGCAAAAACGAAAGTCGATTAGTAACTAATAAACTAAAATTAAGCGGCATTAATCATACACGCTAATTTACCTCAAATTTCAAGCGAAAAAAACGTTGTTTCAACAACACTGGTGGTCGAAACGAAAGCTGCTCGAAAGCAAATCGAACGTTGGCAACGAAGCAGCAACTTGGGTTTCCCGCGCAGAACAACAACGTAGTATCTTTTATGAGAAAATATTGCCGACATATATATATCGGCGCAATTTTGCCGATGTGATACGTCGGCAACATCGCTATATCGCCTGACATATACCGGCATGCCGATGCATCGGTCGAGCTCTAAACACCATTGCTAAACACAGATCTGATCTACTTGGAAAGAAAAAGAAAACGTAACATCCCACCTTTCTCAGCAGTTGCGAAATAACCTTGATGCTCTGCCCTCGGGTGAGTAGGTAGGACAAAGGCACTCCGGTGACTCGGGCCATTTCCATGTAGTTTATGATGAACATCAGCTTGTCGAGCAAGCGGAGTGGAAGAAGAGCGTCCTTCAGGCAGTACACGGCCAGTCGTCTGCGAGACTGGAATAGAGCAAAGCAGAAATTGTCCGATGGCGGAACGCTCATAACTCGAAGCAATTCAAGTCAGGTTATTGTTATTTTACTCCGACAGCCAAATTTTTTTTGTAAATTCTAACGAATTTTAGACAAGAGTGAGAACACCTGGAAGACAAAATCGAATGGTTCAAACACATCGGAATGAAAAGTTTAAGTATTACAACAATTTATCTAAAAATTTGCTCACCGAAAATATTCTGTCATCTTGACGCCCCTGCTGTAAGGTTACGATTAAACTTATTCCAACCGATAAATATTCGCTGCGCTATCCACCTTGACCAAGGGTGTGCAACCATGCAACACTGCCGGGCCAAATTAATATAACCAGTTTGGTCCACGAACCACAGCTGCATGTGTCCAGCTCTGAGGTCGCTGGCCACCCGCGGAAGAGCGGCAATACCCTTTAAAATCTGGAGTTTTCCGCGGGCCACAAAACTTACAGTTCTCGGGCCACGGGTTGCACACCCCTGACCGTGACAGTCATTCTACGTAAAGTCAAAAGTCTATCCGGCAACAACCTGTTCGTTGCCGTTCTGCAGTTCGGTGATGATTGAATGATGAACGTCCTCTTTCTGTTCGCCCAAGAAATGGAAACTGACAGCGTTTAAAGTGTAGGAACGTAACTTCTGCTCCCGCAGCAAAGCCTGGAATGCAGCGTCGGATGTTCCAATTAAAGACGCGGCAACCAGTGCAAGCACATGCTTCGAAACATTTCAAGTCGTTTGTGAGTACAAATCCTTTGTTTTAATCCGTTGGTCCAGTAAACGCGCTCGTCAGTTCCTACATTACGTTACTTCACAAGCGTCGCGTATTGCTTCGATTAGAGAAGAAAATCAGAATAGTGATTGGACGTTGGATCAGATCAACAAAAATGACGGGCTTGTGAACCAAGACACCAACCGCGACTCAAACAACAACAACAATTTGATTTTTTCCTTAACGCTAACAAGCTTGTCAACACGGACCCAGTAAGACCGCGAGGCTGCGAAAAGACACTCCGGTTATCACGTGTGCCACCGCTCAAAGCGCGAGATTCGAAACGTGAAGCTGTTGAAGTTATGATCTAAACGCACTTTCTTCACTGAATCGTCAATTTGCAACCAGTCAATTTAGCACTGCTGTAGCAAATGACGTTTGAGCGTTTGCAACGAAAAACATTCTTATTTGTTTAAAGTAATCGGTATGTTACAAAGCAGCGAGTGCAACTACCTGTCTATCACGAATGGATAGCGAATTGTTTGATCACAACAATCAGGTTTTTGACGTTCCAGTGATGTGCGTGGCCGCAAAAGGCCGTGCAGTGATAACAGCATTTGCCTAATATTTTTATTCTTCAAAAAGTTTGCAAGATATTTCCGTTGTTAATATATTCGGTACCGACGTAGCAAAGCTTTCTGGCTGCACAGGAACGAAATACTTGGAAAACTTGTGATTTTTCATACCAGAGTTTTCTCGCCTTCTGTTTTTCCCATCCCTGTCACGTCTGAGACCAAAATCAAGTACATCACAAAAAAGCATGAAAATCATAACGACAATCAATCCGGGTTAATGTTGCTTGAAATACAAGGCACTCACCACCAACACGTCGAATTGAACTCGACCCTCCATGTTAATGTGCTTCAGCTCTCTGCTCCCCATCTGCTTTGATTGAAACTTTGTTTCTTTGACCTTGGTCACGCTCAATTTGATCCTGTGACAGCCAGATTGAAACCGGTTCAAGAAAAATCTCTTGAAATCGCATATTGAGCATTCACTGGGGCATAGGAGTAGACAGCCAAAGTTTCAGAATATCTGGTCGTTTTCTGCTGCGAGAGGCGGTATCCCAAAAGAAATACTGTTGCTAGCCTAAAACCAAACATTTTGTGCAGGCTTAAGGTGGAATATGAGACATGACTCAGCACCAACAGAGCCATGACTCAGCACTAAGAGGCCAACGCTGGTGTTTTTTCAAAAACAACGATAAGTTACTTTTTCTGGCAGGATCGACAGTCTGAAAACAACATGCGGTGAAAGCCACTTGATCAAAAATGGATGATATATCGGTCTTGCTCCTACGTAAGAACATATTTGCCATCTAGTTGAAAGTACAATGAGCATGGCAATGTTGGCACCAAAGTTCGAATCATTCGACCTCCTCTTTAAAGTTGCCAGAAAGAAGTCATCAAAACTCGGACAAAAGCCAGAAATAGGTTCGTTTCTTTGCGCGCTACAGATCACTTGCAACTGCACACAACAAGGGACAGAAAAAGCGCTTGCAGGTGTCATTGGCAATGTTGCTGGCTGCTGTGGCGCAGCCGATACTCGCCTTCCCAGAAAAGGAAACTTGATAACTTTTAAGTGATTGGCTCTGTTGATGAGGTACGGCAAGTCGAAGTTCTGAATGTTGTAACCAGTTAAAATGTCAGGATCCACAGCAGTCAGGAAGTCGGAGAAGGCCTGACAATGCGAAAAAGTATTGCCTTTGAAAGGAAACAATGCTCTGACAAACTTTAAGTTTATCGCAACAGCGAGCAGGCCACTGGTCGCTGAAACTTCCGCGCATACGTCGGCATAAATCAACTCTATCTTTTCAATAAGGAACGAGTGGTTAAAAAATAACCGCGGTGAAAGAATGCAGATGTACTTTGATATTGAGCCACTCAAAGGTTTCATGTTGTTGTTACCGTTTCGTATTCAAACCTGCAATTGCAATCACTGTTCAGGACCAAAGCGCCAATTCGAAAGTAAACAGATATCGTAACGAAGTACCAGCAAGACAATACACCATGATAGTTACGCAACCGACTTAATTTTATGCTGCTTGAGCGAAAGCGTACTAGTAAAACTATCAACAAACCTTTGTTATTAGTTATTACTACAATTGGTATTGCAGGAACGATCTTTTGCAGAGGTACACACGTTTTTTTACGTTTGTTCTAACTTCAAAATACAAATTTTCAGACTTGAATATGAGTCTTTTTTTTAGAGAAAAAACCCAAATGCAGCGTCAACGAAGTGCTCTATTCATAGCCATTCAAACAGTATTAGGCACAGAACACACATCCAGTTATTACCAGTGGTCACAGCCCGTTATAAGCACCGCGGAAATCCCAAAACTTCTTAGGCGTTTGAGGCAATAACTCGCCGACCGGTCGCGCTAGAGCAGTGGTTCTCAAACAGTGGTACGCGTACCACTAGTGGTACGCGAGGGCTTTTCAGGTGGTACGCGAGCAGCTTTCCTGTCATATTCGAAAAGCTTTGTT
>JGI24021J15306_10005601_pt1 | contig 14945 bp, 8 predicted proteins | sample Ectturendosymbi1_FD_15306 | JGI IMG/M metagenome (IMG submission 15306)
GCAGGAGATTCCTCATACAGCCGGCTGCAAAGCTAGAGTCTGAATTGTTGTTACACCTATTGTGGCATTCAAAATTGAGGGTAAAGAAATGCACCTTGTCTTTGTTTTCACAAGATGTTGTTGGTCAGTTCACTCCTGAGTGGTAAGACATGGCAAGCATGAGCACAGGAAACAGAGGAAAACCACTCACACACAAATTCTGCAGTTTCACATCAAGTTTTTGTGCATGCCTTGCTGGTTCAGCATCAAAAGAGGGTATTTTTGAACGGATGGTTTGGTATGGTCCAAAATCAGAAAAAGTTTAGATGCTGAAAAGGCAGAAAAATTTGTTAAAATATACCAATTGTGCGGAGCTGAAGAAGATAACCATTAGACTTTACTGGAACTGTTTGATTTATTCTTCTTTTTTTTCAAATCTTTTAACTTTCATTTCATTTTGTTTGATGCAAAAGCAATTACTGTTAAAAGCAATTTAAAACAATTACTGTTAAAGCAATTACTGTTAAGTGTCCTGCTTATTTATTTTTTACTTAAGTAATTTTGTCAAAGAAAAAGTAAAGGGTGGGTTTTGGTGTTTATTTTTGAGTGGGCTTTAAAAAAAATAGGTGTTTTTTGGGGTTGTTTTTTTCACAACAACCCTGTCTGACACACACATTAATGACATATATATTGCAATTTAACAAGATGCATCATTAAATCAGTATGTCACTATATATAAATCAGTATGTCACTATATATCAGAACATTGCAAACAATTGGCTGATTAATCAGTATCAGCTAATCACTGTCTATTTGCACTTTGGTGGATCCCTAATTTCTACATTAATTACTTAACTTGTCAAGTGATGAAAACTTTGGCGTCCGGCTGCTTTCGAGGATTTTCGGGGAAAAAAAACGCCTAAACGCACGTGGCTTTATGAGGGAATTTCTCCGGTCCGGTATGCTCTACTGACCCTGTAAAAGTCTCAAAAGACGCGACAAGTATTCTAGTCCGCACTCGAAAAAAAATTTTTGCTTGGGGTTGCGGGTTTTTTCTGAGTGACGTCATAAGTGGAGGACTTTTAGGCCACTTTGCCTGGCCCTGGGCGCCAACCGTTAGGTGGTAGTTTTTCACTGAAGTTTTTACTGGAAACTAGGCTACAATCCGAGTCTTTTGATACTTTGGATGACCTGCTAGGGTTTCGGGTTCAAAAGTTATGATGAAAGTTAGTAAAAATATTTGACTAATTGGATAATTAATTAATTTGTTTATTTTAGATCATAACTTTTGAACCAGAAATGCTAGAAAGTCGATCAAAGGCTTAAAAGAGTCGGACTCGAGCCTAGTTTCCAATGAAAACTTCAGCGAAACACTTTGGCCTAGCTGTTGGGCCTTAGGCCAGGCAACATGAGCCATAATGAACCCAAAACTACTTGACTTATGATGTCAGTCACAAAAAATCTGCCCACCCCCAATCAAAAATTTTTTTTCAAGTGCAATCTACTAGACTGGTTGATCAGTTTGAGCCCTTGAACAGCTCTCTAGCACAATCAGCGGAGGAGCTAGGGCATTGGTAAGGCAACCTAAAACTGCTGTTTTTCAGGCCGAAATCGAAATACGAATATATCAAAGTGTTTTAACAGTAATACGTAACAGTGTAAAATACATACAGTGTGAGAGAGTACTCTATGCCCGAGGAATTACCTTCCTCTCTTGGCTACTTTGCTCATTACAACTGGTGGTCTGCATTTGGTTCATATACAAATCAGTTGAAAAATTGAACAATTCTGTGTATTCATTACATTGTGTTCGTTGCAGGCTTTTTTGGCAGATGTTTTCACTGATGGCATATCTGTTACATTTGAAAACAAGTAAGTGAATTGTTTATTCTTATATAGCAAATGTTTGCCTGTACTAAGCTGCATTGAGTTTAAAAGTATAAGCATTTTTGTGTCACTGCCTGTTTTAGTCGTTTCCTTAGGGATCCTTGCATTTTGTCTAGTAGTTGTAGGTTTTCAGTTGAAGACTGTTACATTGTTCTGCAAGCTTCTTAACACTTTGACGTCCAGGTTAATTCAAGCGGTTCGCAAAAAAACAACTGGGTCGCATGTGGCTTTGCGCTGGAATATCTCCGTTACTGTACGGGTTACGGACCTAGTCGAAGTGTCAAAAAACACAGCATGTCTTGTAGTTTGCACTCGAAAAAATTTTTTGGTTGGGGTGCTGCTTTGTTGTGAGTTATGTCATAAGTAGAGAACTTTTTGGCCATCTTGGCCAACTTCACCTGGCCCTGGGCGCCAACCGTTAGGTGTTAGTATTTTGCTAAAGTTTTTATTGGATTCTAGGCTACAATTAGAGTCTTTTGATACTTTGGATGACCTGCTGGGGTTTCGGGTTCAAAAGTTATTATCTAAGTTAGTAAAACTTAGAGTAATTAGTCAATTAGATAATTAATTAATTTGTTGATTTAAGATCATAACTTTTGAACTAGCAACATTAGAAAGTCGATCAAAGGCTCAAAAGACTCGGAGTCGAGCCTAGTTTCCAATGAAAACTTCAGCGAAATACTTTGGCTTAGCGGTTGGGCCTTAGGCCAGGCAACATGAGCCAAAATGGCCCAAAAACTGCTTCACTTTGGACATCACTCACAAAAAATCCGCAACCCCCAACCAAAAAATTTTTTGCAAGTGCAATCTAGAAGACTGTCCAATCCGTTTGAGCCCTTGAACAGCTCTCTAGTGCAATCGATGGAGGAGCTAAGNCGTTGGTAAGGCAACTGACCATTGCTGGTTGCAGGCTGGAATTGAAGTACGAATATATCGTACCCCGGCTTTCCGGCAAGTGTTAACACCTTAGGAGCCAGGACAATTCACATGAACCACGATTCTAGCATCACTTAGAAACTCCATAAGCTGTCAGACGATTGTGCTAAAGATGTGGCAAGTCTTCTAGTTTNAATCAAAAATATTTTTGATAGCTTTGGGTTTCATGTTTTTTGTGGGTGACTTCACAAGTAGTATAGGNTTGGCCTTTTTGGCCGAGGTTATCAGGCCTTGGACCCAACCACCAGATGTAATTTTTTGACTCAAGTTTTCAGTGGAAACTATACAAAAATACGAGTCTTTTGAGCCTTTGATTTGGTTTCTAGCNTTTCTTGTTAAAAAATTATGGCCAAAAAAATAACTTTGAGTAAAAATTACCCAAAANTTTTTTTCCTAAAATTTTGTTTATTTTGCCNNAACTTTGGAACTTGAAACACTAGAAAGTCATCAAAAGCTCAAAGGACTCAGATTTTAGCCTAGTTTCTGATAAAAACTTGAGTCAATAAATTCTATTTAATTGTTGGTGCCCAGGGCCTAGTAACCTGGGCCATTTTTGGCCCAAAACCTACCTCACTTATGACATCACCCACAGAATACCTGAAACCCAAAAATTTCCTATTTTTCTAAAATGCTGAGAAGACTTGCTGCATCTTTTAGGATTTGAACAGCTCTCTAGTGCACAATTGGCTGGCTAGTTATGAAGTTGCAAAAAGGTGTGAAAATATCGGCTCATGCAGGATTTCAAAGTATGATGTATTCGTACACCAGCTCCTAAGGTGTAAGCAGTGCAGGCTGGCATGTGGCAAGCACTGAGTTCCTGTAAAGTGCTAAATATTTATAAAAACAGCTGGAGATCAGTTCACCTTAATTGAAATCAGAACCATGTCAAATTTTTTAAATTACTGAAGAGAGCTTTCCCCCACTAAGCAAAGTTTCTGAATTCATTCAAAAGATATGTGCTGCATACAGTGCAATGACTAGTATACCTGTCTCTATTGGTGGGTTCAAAGCACGCTAAAATGTTACAGTTTAACAAGCAAACACTTGGCAATGTATGTTGAGTACTATTGAGCATTTTAATCTTGAACTGTGGTCTATTACTTTCTCTATATGATTGAGAAACAATTTGGCTTTTCTGGTTTGGATATAACATTTCCATATTGTTTAATAGATTTTGCAATAATCCACTGGTTTTCCATGTGTTATTGACTGCTAAATCAATATACTGTTGCAATCTCTCTGTTGTCTTTGCGTTGAATGCATGATTCACCATGAACGGTATGTGCGCAAAGAATAACACCAATATATATGTGGCGCAAACAAGCAATAATAGAGTGATCTCATCAGGTGATCTCTATTGTTGCTTGCAGCCACAGTGTGAAGCTTTGCACACTTGCCACTTGGGCTTTCCGATCGCAACAAACAAGCTTTGTAAGAACATTGTTATTAGCATGTGTGGATGACCTGAACCTATTTGTGTAAGCCAATCAGATTAACTTTGATGTGTGCAAAATGCAAAGTGAATTTTCATCTGTGATCCCCCTCTGGTAACATAATTTTGATAAGGTTTGGATTGATTAGGTATTGTGCACCAAATTTTTCCAGCTAACTAATTTGACCTCAATTTTAACATTGGACACCTTGTGCTGCACTGAAGTTCATACAGATTGTACTGTGTTACAGTATCACATGCTTTTGTTAGTGTGTTACAGTCACATTCTTTTGTTATTTCCAGATAGATTACACATACATCTTTAAAAATTTACTTGCGGCTACATGTGATGGCCAGTGAAGTAACTGTGTTAGGTTGAAAATTATGCATGTGATGTTATTATTGCTTGAACAGGTATGTAGCCCTTAGTAACTTTAGGTTGTCTTAAAGTATTGGTCTTTTTTTAATGTAATTGATATAATGAAAATGTATCATAATCAGCAATAATTAAAAAGTCTAGATTTGCTCAGTGGTGCATCTAGCCTGGAAAAAAGGGGTCTATTGCAGAAGGGCAGTTTTGATATCACTTTTCAGCATAAAACACATTTTCTCTTGAGACTAAAAATCAACCGATGAATTTTGTCATGTTGCCAAAATGTCATATTGGCAAAATTCTGCCAATACTATACAGTATATCGGCAATATTTGCTCACAAAAGCCGCTACGCTAGTTTTCTGCACAGAGTGTTCAGAAACCCAAGTTGCTACTTATCTCTGATTAATTAAGACAAATTCTCTGTACTGTACCTTAGGACTTGCAGCCCTCCAACTACACCAAGTACTGCGCAATATTCAAACCACTCAGCAATCATCCCAATAAACCGCCCCATGACATAACATTCTCTCACAGGTTTTTGTGTGGTAAGCAGGTGACTACCTGCGAACACATCTGAGTAGCCTATGTGCTGTGGTGATTGACTATAGCGACCCAGGTTTGTGCAGACATTTGTGTTGTACACTTCTTGATTGCAATGAAGTAATGTCTTTCAACTGTGGTTTGAATGTTGCAAAATATTTGCATTGGTTATCGGCAATGAAAAATAAAACCATCGGTATCAGCCCAAAAAAGCCTTATCGATCGAGCTTTACCTCAAACCCAATCAAACTTGCATGGTACGGCTAGTAGCCTAGCANAACTGACTATTCAGAATAGATAGTGGTATTGGTCTCATTGCCAAAACACACAAGGAAAGATTTCCAAGTTATCATTGCTTTTGGGTNACAGCACATTTATTACATCATAATCACTGTTTGTTCCTACAAACTTGGTGCTGAAAAGATACTCAGCTTGTTGAACATTCAACAAATGTCTGGCATACAGAAATGAGAGCTGTTTATCCATACGTACGTACACATAAAATCGATGCTGACAAGCAGCTGCACAACTGTGTCTGTGGAACGCTGTCTATCAAGATGACGGTGTTATAAATATACTTGCAAAATCAATGCAGAGAAGAACGATTGAGTTGCAATTGCTCTGATGATTTTACATCGTGATGTAAAAGTGAATTACTTGAAATCAATATAGGACATTATGCATAGCAAACAACATCATCAATACTCAATTCTAATAAGACTATATTCGAAATACAGTGATTGACTGGTTTTATTCAGATAATGCGACCACAATTTCTGAGGCTAGCTGTCGCACCTTTCAATATGAGAAATTCCTTGTAAAAATATGGCTTCAGTGGAAGCGAACCTGGGCTACTTGTCATGACCCTGAGGAAGGCCTAAACTTTTTAAATTTTGTTATGACCTAGTAGGTGTAAACAGCAAATTAAATTTAGGCTGAAACTGCAAAACCAAATAGTTGTGATTGGTTACTATGACCTCTTGCCATGAAGTGAAATATTACAAAACAGCTCTGCGTATGTGTGGCAGTCTACGAGCTTTTGACAGCTTTACTTGCATTGGAGCTGGCACTACCAGAGTAGGTAATTCTGGAACATGTACTTGTTCAATGCAATACCAATTTAGAGCAGGGTGGGCATTGGACAATTAGCAGCCCACGGGCCAAATGTGGCCCGCCACATCGTTTTCAGTGGGCTGTGCAAGCACTCAGAAAAGATATTCAAACCTAAATTCCTCCAACTTACCCTAATATTTCTTAAAACTTAGCCTCATAACTTCACTTGCTGCTATTACCACAAACTTGCTTCTATTTCCATCGGAAGGTGTGCTTATCTACTGAAAGCGACTTTTTCAATGTGGTGTCCGAGACAAATTAATTGCCCAGGTCCCCTGATTTAGAGTAGAGATCGACCGATATGGATTTTTGGGCCCAATACAAATGCCGATATATTGGCCAATTATGGACCAATAGCCGATACCGATAACCAATATTTCCAAAATTTTTCGATCTTGTTTTCTGCTTCATATCAAAAATATGATGTATTCTATGCCTTACCTTTTTTGGAAAAGCTTAAAAATCAGGATTTATGAGCTAAAATTTTTCAAATTGCAGCAATTTCAATATTTTGCTATGATTTTTAATTGATCAGATTAATGAAGATGCTTTTGTTTCAGCTGCAACAGCCGATACGTGCTCCATGATTCATCTTGTCTGCTTGTTTATAAAAACGCACCTGCTAGCGTTGCTGCAAGATAACTGTCATGACTTGGTTCATTGTGCTTTCTTGCACAAGTTGTCTGCATGTATGAGGAATATAACAGTGTTTTGTCAACACCTACTGAGGCCAATAATATCGGCTGGCAATTTTGGCAGATAACNAAACCCAAATATCGGCCAGGCCNATATGTCCGTCTATCTCTAATTTAGAGTGTTCAAAAACGTGGATTGTTTCATGTCATTGTGCAGGCNCTGTTTAGACAAGGCAGGNANGTTGTTGTTTTATAATAGTACTATGCAATGTTAGAAGGGAAATGCTGTTGCTTGTTCCTAAACACCTGCACTGGAGACCTGCAGTGACAGCATTTGATATTTTATTGACCTTAATGCTAACTACCTGCAGTACAAAGGAGCCTGTCATGACAGCGAAACAGACCCCCTGCAAGCGCCCCTGGGTTTGCTGCAAGTTTTCAAGGAATCAGCTGACTAAGCTCTGCTGTCATGACTTTGCAATGATTTGGACCTGATGTGTTCAAGTAATTATTCTCCACAAAGGTGACACGGTTGAACCAATCAGCGAAATTTGTTTAACAGTAATTGATTTCACTTAACTCTATGCATCTTCATTTGAATGAGATTTCAGGACTGAGGTTGAATAGATTTGAATGAATTTGATTTCCTTTTAAAATAATTTGCTTGTTGATTCGTATGTGTCACCTTTGTGGAGAAGCTAATCACTAATAATCAAACATTTATCGATAGATGCTAAATTAAGCTAGGATATAATCTATAACAGGGGTGCTCACACTTCTTCAGCATGCGAGCTACTTACAAAGTAAATAAGTCAAAGTGATCTGCCTACTACAAAAATGCAAAACATATACAGTATATTTATCAACAAATATATTGATAATTCTTTTTACGATGTATGTTGACGTACCTTGCATACCCACATTAGCCCATAATGCACAACACAATTAATTACATGCATTTTTATCATTACCTGACTTTACTCTAATGGAATGCACTGAATGGAATCGGCCGGGATGTTAATGTCATGCGATCACCCACAGTAACTTTGAGATCAACTGGCAGACCGCGATGGACATATTGAGCATGAGCACCCCTGGTCAATAATGACACAGGTTTGATAAATAGCTTAAATATGACATATAAGGTTGGATTCAGTAGTTGTTGGTACACTGGATCGTTTAGGCTTTGCAACTGTTTTGATACCAATTTTGTTGCAGTCAAATACTGAACTCAGCATAGAGAAGCACTTCACAGAGTATGGCAGTTGTTACTATATTGTTCCAGGTACACTTTGACTCAAAGAACATGACATTGGGCAGTGAGCTGTAGGTTGGTTGTTGCAACATTTTTGGTATATTTCAAGGGATATTAATGAGAATAGCTATCCCACCAACAGCTTTGGCACTTCCATGGATTACCTGCCGTTGGCTAGAAAGTTGCCAAACCTGTGCTGACCAGGTCTAGCTAGGTGCTGTATTTGGTGCATATCATTGCTTACAGGAAAACATGTTTTAAGTTTTTTGCTTAAGTCAGTATTGCTCAATTTGTCCAAATGCATTTTGACCTTCGAACTNCCTGCATAACCCGTTTTTTTATGCAAGTGTCATGCAGACAAATCATTAATGATTTTATGATATGGTAATGTTCTATTGATAGGCTTGAGTTCACTGTCCAAGATGGGATCTCCAAAATCCTTCATCAAAGGGCCATCAAAGTCACTACATGCTGTAGCCAGACATCTTGCAAAATGTGTTTGTTTCAGGATACGTTACATTCTACCAAATCATAAATTTTTTGTAAATATTATTTTTCATTACTGACAAAAGGTCTTTGCAACCAGATGAAATAACTTCATGAGCTAGCTGAAATGATTTTGCAGGCTGCAGTTTAGAGACCCCTGGTCTAAGATAACAATTGCCTCCATACATGCTATTTTGTAGTGCCCTTTTTTGTAAGCATTTTTACAGGTGGTGTGATTTTGACACTTTTTTTCTAAAGTTGCTTGAAAACAATTATAAAATTGTTATCTTTTTTATGCATGTGTATTAATCGGAGTACAAAATGTATGAAAGATCAAAGGCAGATCTTACCAAAGAGTTTAGTGTGGAAGTTTGAGACTGCCATGCTACCAGATGGGGATAAAAAACAACAAAGCTCTAACAGTAGTTGCATTGTAATTTAAACAAAAGGAATTAAAATTCAAGAATTATGTACTGTAATAATGATTGTAGCAAAACTAATTCCATTTTGTTTTTTTCTGAAAATAAGTAGATTTTAGAAGCCCCATATGTGCTAATATTCTTCTGTCAGTCACAAAGACAACAAGCATTTCTATGACATGTTGAGGACAAAATCAATATTTCTTACGACTTTCCTAATTACAATTTAATACCATAAGACAGGGGTGGCCAACAGGTCGATCGCCAAGTCTCAGCTGGTCGATCGTGCCTGATTTTGCATTGAATTGACAAGATACCTAAAAAGAACATTTTTCAATCAATATTTTAGAAAGTACACAAAAATGATAAACGTTGCATTTTATGACATTTTTTACTTGAGACTTTATTACTGACAGGTCGATCGTGAGTTACCAAGAAATTTTCGAGTCGATCCCTGTCGAAGACAAGTTGGCCACCCCTGCCATAAGAGATGAAGCACTATTACAAGCACTTATTCTGTCTGCAATTTTTTAAACAGGCGCTTGTTCACAGACTTGCACATGTGCCAACTTACTAAAGCAGTGTAAAGTAGGTTGAATATAACATCTTTTGACACTAAATATATACAGTACCATTATCAGCCACACAAAACTTTCATTCATCTCAATGCATTGCTGTACCAAGCCAAAACGTTTTAAGCATTGGAGTTGATACAAAGGTACGGTAAATGTATTATTGTCTCCTCATTTTTGTTACCAACACCACTTGACCCTTATTCATTACTCGATAAGCTGTGCAGCAGAACATCAATGTACAATACATATCTCCTTGTTTAGCTGTGTGACAGTTGAGTCATTGTATGATTAAACCAATGGAGCAAATTTTTTCCNATGAAGTCCTCAAGCCTAGTTTCGTTTCACTATGCACAATCAATTTCTCAATCGGAATTACCACAGAAATGGCCTTGCAAAACATAGTATTTATTGTGGTAATTAATAACATTGGTTGCATTACATTTATTCTGCTGTCAACAAAACTTTTTTCTTTCACATGTGCTAAAGGGTAAAATTTATGTCATGACGAACATAGTGCGGCACAATCAGTTTATCTTGTACGCTCTCTGGATCCACTGCAGTTCGACTCACAAGGAACTCAAACTACAGTGTACACAAATGACAGTACATCCTGTTGATGGCAGAGAAAATTGCTAAAAGTTTTGTCAAATTATAACTCACAGTCTGCATTAAAGAATTCTCTAAAACGTTTTACCACACCTTAGGGATGCAGGACATACAAACATTCACACTTCTAGAAGAAGCTTCAAATTGGTGTAAAGCTGTGGGGACCAAAAGATATCAATGTAAAAAAACTTACACAGTTTCACTATCCAAATGATAAGCATTGTTTGATTTTGTTGAGATGCGTTAGTTGTTTCACAGAGATTTACAATTCTTCTACAGCTGGCAAGCAGAGAGGAAGATTGCACTGAGTGAAGCAAGATTTGCGCCAACCCCTGAAGAAGCAGACATTGGTGATGAAGATCTTGTGGAGGGTCAAGACATTGAGGTACGTTAGTTTGTTTGATTTTTTTGCATTGAGAAAATGGATGCAGCAACAGATGCCCACAAACTTTCTTTTGTAGCATGTGGATGACTGCAGTTGGCAGCAGGTTTGTGCTTGGGCAATTGAGATCAATGTTGCTTTTGCCAATAGAACGCTATGACGATCAACCCAGTGGTCATGGAAGAAACTCCCGATCTTTTGATTAAGGGACGGCTCTGCACTTTGTCACTGAGAAAATTCTCATTGACGTATCTACAGTAGGTCGGCAACGTAAAATCTGTACTGAGGAACGAAACTATGTTGCAGCCCAGTTGGGTTAGGTCGCGAATGACATAGTTTTCTTCACAATACGTTAATTAGTTCTGTTGTGAGTGGTGGCTAGTAAATGAAATATGTCAGAAATGTTACTTTCTAGAAACCACTCACAACAGAACTACCGAACGTATTATGAAGAAAACCATGTTATTCGCAACCTAACCCACTTGGGCTGCAACATATTTTGGTGTTCCTCTGTCCAGATTTTACGGTATCGATGTAGGTAAGACGTGGGAACATATTAGCAGTGTAGATTGACATACGCTTTGCCATACTGGTTATAAAAGAAAACTTACGCGCAACATTCATTAATTGCCAATGCGTTGTTGCTGTTCTGAACGTAAGTATTTTAGAAGTTCTTGTACAACTCTCATGCAATTCACTGTTAAATTGTTTCGCTACGTTCAAGTAAATGAGTATGCTTGCTTCAAAACGGCTGCTTGGTACTAGATAGTAGCACTTTGCGATTGAAGTAGCACTTGGTGTTGGTTTTATTGAGTGGTTGTGGCATCCGGTGACGAATGCATTTATGTACGTTCGTAAAGCTCTTGAGTTGAAATATGTATATTTCATGTCAAAATGCGATCAGCGCGCCTGAACATCGTCGACCTATGCTCTATTGGTGGATGAGTGGATGCCTTACGATAATGAGATTGACGCACAGCTAGCAAGTAATGCCATCTTTATCTTAGAGCACTCGAGGCATGATAGTTTTGTCTGCTGCCTTGCAAGTAACAGTTGTCACCGGAGACCATTTATTAGCTGCCTGATAATGACCTTTTTCTTTGAGAAAATGTAAATCCTTGCACCGCAGCATGAAGGTTACATTGTACGAGAATCCTAAAATAACAGTTAATTGGGTATTACCTGTTACTTCTACATGTTTCATAGACCAAATTGGATTAGTGATTTATTCTTGGTTGTTTGGCAAGTATTTGACCTGATAAACAGTTACTTTTTTGTTACGGTATGCGCAAAATTGCTGGAAAAAATTACCGTACATAAATAGAGAAATCGTTAAGTTGATTGTTAAAGCTTAGCTGGTGAATTGGTCCCTGGGTGCAGCGCGACCTATCAAACGTACTTCAGGTTCATTTTTAGATGGTGACTGCTAATCTTGGGCATGGCAATATTGCGGATCCTCCCGCCATATCACCAAAGCGTTGGTGTTAGTAGAAGAGTAAATCGGTTAAGCCAGACCAAAACCCTGTTGCTCCAGTGACAAACAGATCAATCGAACTTGCACGGAAGTTCGCTGTGCAGTGATAAAAGTCCTTCGCCGCTGAAACAAATCAACTTCGTATTTGCGAAGCAACATTGGAAAATATTACGGGAATTTTAATGCTTACCCGGCAAGCCACACGGATGCCCAGAACTTACCGGCTTGCAATGTGAAGCCTTCAATTTCGGACCACGAGTGTCATCAAGCGACCGCGACTGGACAGATGTAGCGATCAAATGACATAACTGTTGTGCGCAAAGCTTGATAAACCTGATACGTCATGTCTGCTGGGTGGTGACAGGAGCAGACTGTCCACAGCTGTTGTTCAAGCAGTGCGCTCATACCAGATAAGTTTTGTTTTGTTGACCTCTTCTGCCGATTGCATTATTGCCTAACGTTACGAATGTGCTGCCAAAAATCATACTCGAAATGCACCCGAATAACTTTAAAAAACGTTGGCTCGTTGGTTGTTTGCTAAACTTTTTGTACCGCTTCTCAATCCAGGTTCACACCAGAGCGAACGAGATGGAACCGTGTGGTTGGTGGTTGGCCAAAGTCAAAATGAGCAAAGGCGAATTCCACGTTATCGAGTATCAGACTTGCAAACCGAAACACACCGAAATCGTGACCAGGGACCGTTTGCGAAAAGTAAACCCTCATCCGCTTTTCACCTCAGCTCCGATCGTAAAAGCGTCGCTGCCCGTCCCAGAGGATCTCCAAGAATTGTAAGCATTGTATTACAGTCTGTCGCTTTGTAGTGCTAATTTATAATTTTCCAGGGTGTAAGCTAAGTTTGTGTTTCATGGAGCATTCAGCAAAACTTGACTTGGTGTTCTGATATAGTCTGATTGTATTGCTCTGTTTGATTAATCAATGCATGCAATGTGGAACGTAACACCACGCTCTAGACTCAATCATTGTGTGAGTTATTTTTCCAATTTACATTTATGAACTCTGACGTCGAAAGCGCAGCCCCTTTCTTTAACCCAAACGTAGATGTTGTTGAAACACGAATTATGCCGAAAACAAAATGAATGCAATGTATGCTTTCTTTTACTCAGACTTTTACCGCTTGATGTGGTTTTGTTTAAAACTTTGATCAAAGGTCTACAGGCTAAGATGCGTTTCAGAGAAGTGTTGTCTCTAGCATTGTTCATTATATTTGCTTTTACCCCTGATATTTTACTTCCGCGCAGTTGCTCAAAATATATCGACGCTCACAAAGAGTTCGAAAGGAGCGTCGGGGCCATATCAGTGCGGTACCGGTCCGAGCTTAAACTTCTCGACGTCCTCGTTCCTAACGAATCGGCAAAAACGCGCGCTATGATCGTTTCGGATCTGCACTTTAGAAGTTTACGCACGAAGCTTGCCATGCTCCAGCGCGTTGAAGAAGCAACGAAGCAACTGGAAGTAGGAGCTGTTTTACTACAGTTGTGTTTTTACGAGCGTGACAAGATTTCATGAAGAGTATTTCCGTAATAGTTTAAAATGTTGCAGAATCATTATTGGATATAGGTTGAACAAGGCAATTAAATTTCTCATGTCGTCAATCTAGTAGGGGGGGTAAATCTGTCTGAAAGAACAGAACTGTCATGGTAGGTAGAACTATCGTGGTAAGCTTTTCACACAGTTAAAAGCTTCACATGAAATACATGCCCAGCGTTCCTATGACGTGGTTAATTACCAGTTTTCTCATGAAAACCTACACATGTTATGTGTCTGGGTCGGGGGAGCGCAACACCAGGCTCGCGTGGCCAACGTGCCACGCCATTAATTCAGCCAGTTATTCAAACGCGGTCAAGTTCTGTCAGTAACAAGCTGCAAAGTAACTGAGCAGCCTGCTGTGGTTTTGTTTGATTTAATAACGCTTTGTTTCACGACACGGAAGTTCGTTTACAATGCCAGCAATGATTGAAAGAAACGTGGTATGGCGTATGGCTCGGGACTACATTGTGTGAAAGGCTTTGGCACGCATTCCTCAATCGAGTTAAACAACCTGGTCCAGGTTGTAGTCTCGGAGCACTTACGCCAAAGCGAAGAGCAGAGTCATGCTGCTGGTCTAACATCAATAATGGAACAAACTTTTTGCAAAGCTATTTTGTATTGAGCAATCTTCTTCGCTTGAAACCAGGAATAAGTCCCGTTAAGCTTTCAGCTGAGATAGAATTATTGGCTTTGTCTGAAGGAAATATAATCACTCGTTTTTCCTTCCTGCGTTTGATTAAAAGAAGGACATAGCGATAGTTTTTTCTTTTGAAAAAACAAAACCGTTAACTGCAGAAATAGGGATAACTGATTCCTACATGTTTTTGTGTAAACTTTATAGAACTTTGATCGCGGAGCATTAACATCTGTAACTCACTTCACCTCGTAAGTTCAAATTATTTCTTTGTTTAACGTTTGTTTTACTGATCCGCATATATCCTCGATCTACAGCATAGTGCAAGCGACGTTAATTCGTGTTCGAGAGAAGTTATGAACCAAATCTTTTTCGGCATTAGATGCGAAACTGCCTGTCACCGGTCGCATCAAACAACAGTAATTGCGGTGGGATACTACAAGGTCAAGTCAAAGTTAGCCTGTTGGTAACTGATGCGAGTGAGGAAACATTAGAAATGGAAAATACGTTGCGGGAGTCATATGTTTGTACACACAGGGAGCGTAACGAGGTTAGATGGCGCCGGGAGCAAGAAGCAAGTTTGGCGACCCCAAGTTCGAACCTGAGGTCTTTCGGAAGCAAATGTACTGTACTGAAGAACGTCCTTGTGACATCGCTGGGACTTCTCGG
>JGI24021J15306_10005602_pt1 | contig 14943 bp, 8 predicted proteins | sample Ectturendosymbi1_FD_15306 | JGI IMG/M metagenome (IMG submission 15306)
TTTTGTCCCCCCCCCCCGAACCCGACTTGGGCGGGCCTCCAATATACAATATATTGCATTTAACACATAATCTTTATATAAACAGAGACGTCGGTTTATTTTAACAAATGTTAATATAACCATGTTTGAATGTATATGTATACCGATGACATAAGAATGGCCGAGGCTGCGTAATATATAAAGTAGTAAATCGGAAGATCTAACAAATATATCGCGTGCTTGCCACCAGGCATTCTTCAATCAAATTTTTGCTATTATGGTTTGAATTTATTAGGAAAATATCCTACCGTTTCCACCTATCATACTACGCTCAACATTTGCTTCGCAGAGTTTTTACTGCTATTTTAATTTAGTACATTTTGACATTTCCATTAGAATCCTCCTGGTGTGGACATCAGGCATCAAGAGAAATTGGCTTGCATTCAAACATTTGGCTGTACTTGTCAGAAACTGCAGTAAACCATTTTGGCAAAAACGTAAATATGTCTGAAGTACAGATCAAAACACTGGACAAAGCTAGAAATAAAAACACAGATGAAAGCTGTTTCTGTGTACTTCATTTGATCGACACAAACAACTTGCCCTTCATTTCTTGATTCGGTTTCCGATGTTATAATGCCTTCTGAGAAGTTGAAAGACGATGAAGAAAACCATTTGTTTGCGTGATGATACGAAAAAACGCCACCTGAGATACCATAATTCATTAGATGTCTGTGTGACAGTTAGATATGCAGCTCTATAGAGCACAATATGAACCTACTGAAGAGTTTGAATAATTTTCATGAGTCCTTTTGCAGTCAACCTGGACTTACAATTCCAGAAGGACAACCATGCCAAGGTCGGGTAATGTTTAATGAGGAAGGTTCATCTCAATCAGCAGTGTCTGGAACGCGGGAGCACTTTTGCGTTGTGCCCTACTCAGTTTACTTGTAAGCAAATTCTGTAGAAAAGGACCAGTTAGAGAAATTTAATCTTGATGCCCTCGCCAGAACCGCACTACAGGCAATCTCAACCCCCGCACCGACATGATGCACATGCAAGTCAGGGTGAATTCCCTACTTTGGAAAATTATCCTCCTTCAAAATCTAAAACTCTTTTGCGATCAAACGTACAGCACTCTTCATATTGCTTTTTGTACGACCACCATTGCGATAATGGATTCCAGATTGTACGAAATACTACCGTCATATTCAGTTTTTTTAAATTCTACTTATAACTTTCTACGCAGCGTTTAATAAATTTCTGTCTTTTTTAATGAAATGAGAAACCGAGGAAATTTCCTGAAGAAAATTTGCGATGCTTGAATTCAACGTCTTGCGCAATTTTAGAGAAGTAAGCAATATATTAATTTATCTTGAACAGGCGTTCCTCGCTCTACTTCTACAGCATAGACACATGGGCCCCAAAATCTGGGGGACTACAGCACTTCACCCGAAAAGTATGATCATGTTGAGCTGGTCCTTAGCTTGTTAGGATTATAGGTTCAAACATCCTCCACTTCAGCCTAAGCTTGCAATAAGAAATGCTTTATTATCTGGTTAGAGATGTTACGTTAAGCGAGGTCTGATGGTTTTCATAAATGGCTTTGTTGTTTTGTATTTTCTCAACTAAATCCACTGAAAAACTGAATAGTTTTTGATTTATCAGAATGTAACAAATGCTACTATTTTTAATCATTATACTGTTTATTTCGTACCTGCTGTGGCACCAGAAGCAAAAAGTAAGAAGAATCTTTGTTTATACAAATCGAATGTCATTTGGTTGCCTCTGCTGACCACTCTTGTTACTCTGGACTGTCTGGTGAATGAGCAAGACATTATGCCATCCGTTGCGTTAGCCGTAGGATTTCCGATTTCGCTCTGCGCGCACATAAGAGGATTCAGTATGCTTTGGGACACCTTCAAAAACATCTTCAAAATAGTGTATTTTCAGTAACGTGAAGGGCATGCTGATTTGTTATATGATGCTGGTTTGTTACATTCTGGTTTGTTACATGGCAATGTATTTTCAGTAACGTGAAGGCTTAAGGGCATACTGGTTTGTTACATGATATAGGCCAATTAACAGTTTGTGTATTGGTTTTCTGACCATGGTCGGTCGGTAGCATGCGCCAGCGATTGGCTTCAATTAGAACGGATGTAAAGACACGTTGCTTGTTACCGGAAAAGCAGCATCCAGTCGTGGAGTAAAATGTCTCTCAATGATCGTAGCGGATTTCAGCGAGTTTGTTGTGCAGTAGTAGAGGTCTGCATTTTGCATTTGCTGATCGGCTGCAAATGCCATTGCAACATATCCATCGTCGTTCGACGACCTGCCACTGATCACGAAGTCAAACCGCTGGTTCGCTGGGTCCTGATTGCATAACAAAGGAAATAGGTTTCTTCGAAATGTTAAAACATAGTCGGAATCTGAAATGACAAAGTGTTTGGGAAAACTAGAAAGAATGAGAGGGACGGTGGAGGTCAAAGCACAGCTCAAACTAGTTTGAAAGGATTGTGCACAGCGTGTGCTGTGTGGAGACGTCGGAGAGCAATATACGTATTCTCCATCCTGTAAATTGCAAGCAAAAGTTTACTGGTGAAATGATGGGTGAAACCTAGAAATGAAGACATTTGAATGTGCGCACATCTATTTATCTATTTGACTAAGACCTGATGATACCTACGTAGTAGGCGAAATATATACTCTGTAAGATCTCAGTGCCTGATTATAGCTGGGAAAGGATTCCTTTCGATAGACACATCCATTTATATCAGGATTTTCGGAAATTATGTGTTTAACCAACTCAAAATTTTCTGAAATTTACGTTAAATAACAAAAACATAAAAAATGCCAATTCCAAAAGTAAAAAACTATAACAGCTGGATAATTTCACACAAAAAGTTTTCAATCCCAAAATTCAAGACGACAGCAATGTGAGGAAAATTCGTTTTTGGTCTACCAATCAAATATTCCTGTTTTCAAACACACGTTTTGCTGGCAAGTTATACGTTTTTTTATATTAGCGTTTTGGACCTTTTCTTCAATCTCAATTATAGGTGGTATACGTAGTATGGATCGCGCAGCAGAATCTTTTTGTAATCTTTTATGTTTATTTTATTGAATCTTACGTGCTTCATGTTTTGCATTTAATCAGGTAAGTTGCCGCAATTTGCGGTCCGCAAATATGACGAAGATGACACGGTTGAAGGCATGGGTGTGGGCGTTGGAAGGATTTTTCCAGGGAGGGCCAATAGTGGATTTTGCAGAGGGGTCAACAGTGGTGAAATGTCATGTGACCCACTCGAAATAAACAGAACAACCGAACAACCTTTTTTGCTAAAAATTTAATAGGAAAATATCAAATTTCAAAATCCAGGGAGGGGTTAAGGCCCCCCCAAAACTCCCCTTCTGACGCCCACGGTTGAAAGTAAACCACTGCGTTTGCAGTCGATAAGACCAAAATAGGAGGAATGGTTTTATAATTGTCAGAAGAAAACTTTTTATATGTTTTCTAAATATTTAACTTAGCGGTATGTTTTTTCTAGATTCGTTCAAACCATCTACATAATTTGGGCATGATAATCAGTGAGAGCTAATTGGATGAGTTTGAAAACAGATTCTTGAATTATCATTGATGACTATGCTTTGGGATTTCTCTTGTAGTTACTGACTGCTATACAAGTCGGTTTTCATATAAGCAATGAAGTTCTCTAGACTACTCACATGTTTCCAAGTGACAGAAATACAGGTTCCTCGGCCAACTTGACAATCTTTGATGTTTGTAGTGCATCGCCATCCTTCTGGACAAAGTGACGAAGGGGTAACTGGAGACCTGAAACAGCAACGAAGTTTGATTCTTTCCACGCGCGCGCAAACAAACTCTCACACATACACACAAGCATGCACAAATACCAGCACACACACAGACATATACAGTTACCCATACGCGGGCAAACACGCACATACGTGCGCGCGCACATGTAAACATTTGTGCACACATGCATGCGCCATAGGCGCAGCCAGGGAAGCCGAAGGGGTAATGGCGCCCAAATTTTCTAGCATATCTTGTTGTTAAGTGTTTCGAGCGACGTTATCCCCAAACAAATACTGTTCCTCGCTTAAAGTCAAAATATTTAGCCCCACTCAATATATTCCCCCCCCCAATTTTTTGGGCTGGCTACGCCACTAGCATGAGCACAGATACACACAACACACGCACACATCCACGTACGCGCACATACCCTTGCAGACGCTGCGTGATCCACTTAAGTGTCTTCTTAAGATAGGATGACCAAAAACACTTTTTCAATTGCAGCAAACGACCTCAACCTGAGCAACTTACGCAACGGTTGTGGAGACTCTTTTGTTCTGTGGAGCGGTTAAGTTCACTGATTGAGTTGACGCCCAGCGGTGTTCAAACGTGTGGTAGGCTAAATTTCCACCTATTAACAGCAGCAGTGCAGGTAAAATTTGGAGTCATGTTCATGAAGCATCGTTAGGTGATCTTTTCAGCTTTTGGTAAAACTGAGAAGCTAAAAATTAGTAAAAATATTGCTTTGACATCTCATGCATCTTACTCTTGCATTATTACGTGGCAAGTCGATAACTCGCTGACTTTCCGTTAACGAATTGGAAACAGTAGCTTATCCAAAAGCGAGTCTGAAGTCATAAACATTTACCCACACTGTTATCAAGCGAACTTGAGCAACGACTTGCCATGAAGTAAATGGGCGTGTGTGTTGAACAACTGTAAGGCTATTTGGTCTCATCAGTTGAAATATTGTAAATATGTGTACAGTAAATACAATGAATTTCAACTTTTGAAAATACAACGTAATGCAGCAAAAGTTTTCTAACTACTGTAAAGATAGTGAACCCAAATTTTTGTTACTCATCAGATAAATTGGATCACATTTTATGAAAACGCGTAAACACACCTGACCTGCATTTAGGTTTTTATATAGTACTGTGTGAATTTGGCAAAAAGTCCGTTCTCAAACATTTTTTAGCACAATTTCAAATACTTGTCTTTCAAACAGGTTTGAAAAACATACAAAGTGCCACACCTTCAAGATTTCCCACAGCCAGCAGCACGTGGAACTTTTCGGAAGAAAGGTCGAAAGTTTTCTGCACACTGTTGGTCACTGTTTTGTTGACTGAAGCTGAGCGAGTGAAAGTACATCGCACAACTCCGTTGACTGTGCTTGCAACGGCGTTGGTAATCGCATTCTTCGATGTTGGAAACAGATACGTTACGTTTGACAAATCGACATTTAATTTTCTCGGTGAGCGGTATGGGTCAACTCTTACGTTAACGTTACGTCAACATAATTTCTGACGCAAGGGAAATCGATAAAAAGTCATTTCTCTTCGTCATACATGATTTAAAGAGTCTTTTTGTGTTTTCCGATAAAACTCAAGAACCACTGTTAGGCAGTGACCACTCCTTGACAAACAGTTGTCGCTAATGAACGTGCTGCATGCATCACAAGTCACCTACGTTATCTAAGCGCGAAGTCAAAGGCCATGAAAGCTATCGGTGCAAATTGCAATAAAAAAATAATAAGTAAACACGATAAACGCAGTGCTCAGCAGTATTACATTTTCAATACTGTTGAAAACTGGAATTGTTTCTCCTCAGCTACTGGACGAAACTTTGCAACATTATGCCACTGTTTAAAAAAACAAGCCTTAATAGCAGAGTGTTCCAAACACTGGAAGGTTTGTTATTTTGTTCTTGTACTGCTTTAGTAGAAATCATAAATTTCCAAATCATTTCAGACGTATGTTACATTCTTTGCTAGCGCCTAAGATGGCTAAGATCAAGGGCACAATTTGAAAGTGACTCCCTTTGACCAGGCTGCAATGCCTCGCAGACGTGTTGCTCTCGAAAGTTTTAGCGACGACCTGTATTTCAATAACGGTATAGTCCACGTATCAACTGATAAAAAACACGAAGTAGAGAAATCATGCGGCAGTGGCAACAGCACAACCAGCGACGCTACCAGCATGCCACAATCGAACGTAGCAAAACTAATCGTAATATCCGCTCGACCAATGATTTCGTGAGCAGAAATCGTGCAGAGACCGCTCTAAACGTACCGGAAGTTTTGGGTTAATAACTGGATTGAAATATAAGTTTGTGATGGCTCCTGATCCGAGACCAACAGAAGTGCAGAAATACATGTCTGCATCTTGCATGCGAGGAGTGGATGCGAAGGCGACTGCAACGTATCGGTCGGATGTAGAAAAACCACCGCTCAGTTCCATATCGATGGTCTTTGGTGCCTCGTTCTGCGCAAGCAAGATTTAGAATTCTTCTTGAAAGCGACATGTTTTTCCGGCGCTATCTTGTGTAAAAAAGTTTCCACGGTTGCGTGGTGCAGCCGTAAATAACCTCCTTGCTGCCCTCATCTGGTGGTGAAATAGAGGTGTTGCGATAACATGCCATACATAAAAACAGCCTTGTTTTTCACACTTTAAAACAACCGGAAGTTTCTCTCCAGTTTCAGGAAAAGCAGGTGCTCGCTACTTTTGAGGTCACGCTCTCGTGGAATGCTACGTCATCGCGTTGAATCGAAAATTTTGCCGGAATGTTGATTTAGGATTTCCTACAGAATCATAAGTCCGTGAACGGCTGAGATTTTTACGTAATTACCACTGTAATCAAACTGTCACAAAAATGTTCACCAGTTGATAGATTGTGAGTGACTCACAACATTTTTTGTTCCAGGGCACATCTTTTATGCTTCAGAACACAAGCATTACGCTGTGGTTGTCATAAAACTTGAGTTCGACAGGAATGTTCAAAAAGTTACACATCGCGTAAGTGATAACATTAGTCCAGTGTTTCCCAACCGGGGTGCCGCATCACCCAGGGTGACATCTGCAATACTAAGGAGTGCCACGAGCTAATGCGTTTTTCAGTGTAACATTAAAAAATGCAATTTCAAACTGTCATCAAATCTTAAGCCAGAGGTGTGCAACCTTCTGCTATTGTCGGCCGCATTACTTTAACTTATATGAAGTACGGCCGCCAATGAGTTCGAGTTATATTTATGAGATAACGTTTAATTAAACAATAGGTTTTATCCGGTATATTTCATTTGTTTGTGCCTAAAAGTATAATGAAATGTCAAACGTTTCAAGGAATTTATTAAAAGAAAAGTTTCCAAAGCAGATTTTTACGCATTGTGTCGACTGATTTTTTTGCCTTGCGTTTGTACTCGTTCAATACACGCCAGCACGGCTGCCAAATCTTATATTTTAAATTACATGTGGACGGGCGCAAATTTCATTATCGAAGGCCGCATGCAGCCGGACGGCCGCAGGGTGTGCACCGCTGTCTTCAGCAAATTGCTATGGGTTCGCTACTGGATGCCGCATGTTATATTTCTTTTCTGTAGGGTGTCCCAAGCCTGAAAAGTTTGGAAGCCACTGCATTAGTCTAATCAAACGCTTTCCAGATGCAGAACGTATTTGAAAGAGCGGTTGTGACATCACACTCCACGTGCGGATTGCTGAGAAAGCTTTACCCTACCCGTGTGTGAAGATAAATTATTTCAAGGTATTTTGCGTGTTTGTGTTCCATATTCCACCGATGAATATATCCAATGCTGAAACATTGGAGAAAGCACTCACTAAAAATAAATTAGATGAACTGACTGTGACAACTTTACTTCCTAAATCACTGAAAGGAACTCGCTGCTTGGTGATAGTGACAGACAGCAGCCGCAGGCAACGTGCAGTGAAGAACTGCTGCGTCATTGTGACAGCGGTGGTTGCGGGCATAGCTTGCGAAACGAGGAGTCAGAAATCAAATTTATTTTAGCAACAACGACGTCCGATCTTCTCATAAGCAAGGAGTGTCTCATGTGCCTACCAGCAGGGTTGCCAGATGAAAATTTCAATAAAAAGCCAAACAGCGTTAAAAAAGGCCAAACCAATTATTTAAAGGCCAGAAAAAAGTCAAACTTTGTTTGTGGTATTGCTATTCATTTGTCACAAAAGTACTCAAATTGCAAGAATATCACTGGAAATGTTCTTCGAAATTGAGATTAACTCTTGCTTGGTCTTGTACTGGAATTATTTCTGATGCTTCTCTGACTTTTTATGGTTTGTGAGATTGCACACTTTGGGTACAATGGTGCCACAGTTTGCATGCTGATCCACCGGCAACTTTCTGCGCCCACACGATAGACATCCCCCATTTACTGCTGTAGTTATCGACGAGCAGGGACTACGAGAGGGGGTTACAAGAAGTACACTGTACCCGGGCCCGGGAGGATGAAAGCAGGCGCGCTACGTTTTTCTGTAAGCAAGCCCAAAATTACTTGTGTAAGCCAGTTGTCATTATAACAATTAATCTGTTACTAAACATCAGCATGGCAGATGTTTTATCAATATTATGATAACTAGGGCCATTTTTGATCTAAAAAAACTTGATAATATGACTTTATTTTTCAGAAAATATAACTTTATATGACCAAACAAAAATTACTGAACTAGAACATACAACTACTGTACAAAGAAGCATTACCAGCGAAAATAGGCATATGAGATGGTAGCCCCATGGTTTGTTGAAGCTCCACTAAAGTAAATAGCTCAAAACATGAGCAAAACATATGGTTTGTTTTGAAGCAAATTGAAAACATGCATGGACATTGGTTTATTTGTTTGGGGCAGCAAGAACATGCATTTTTAAGCAGTGCATTACATTTCATCCAAATAATTTGGTTCACCTATACGTCTTTGCCAACATTCGCAGGGTGCCCAAGTGTGTTCAGTTTTCAGGATGCAGCACTGATCCTGCAACACAGCTTAGACCTAGCGATATAGTAGTTTCACCTGATATTTTGAGATTGTTTTAATGGTTTCGTTATTGAATTAGGTTGAAAATATGCAAAATATGACTTTATGACGTAACATGGAAAATGTGACTTTTTATGACTTTATAACGTTTGTTATAAACCTCGTAGGGGTGAGATTTTTGTTTTAAAATTCGTTTCATAGCTTCCTGAAGGACAGAAAAAAATATGACTTTAAATGACCCTACTCATAACTTTACGAGTTAAACCAGACTGCCCAGTATCAGTCTTTGTACCCCCCGGTAAAGTTTCTCTCAGAGGCTCTGACGAGGAGAATCGTAAGAGCCTTTCCACTTTGTGGACATCTTTGTCGAATTTCTATCGCAGAGACGCAGACCTTTCTGCATGCACTGATCCTACTTCGGTGCTTACAACAACACTCTACACTGTGTACGCATATTTCCAGTGATTACGCAAAAAAATCATTTCAATCTCGCATCCCTCAAATCTTTCCAATATCACAACGCTGAGGTCAGTCTAGTATAGCATTTACCACAAATTTTTGCAAAAGTGTTCCCGAAAAAAATTGAATAGTAAATATTTTTCTATAGAGGAATTTTTTTGCAGCGTAAAAAAGCCGAAAAGGAGCCAAAAGGCCAAACGACTCTTTTAAGTTCATCCAACTTGAGCCCAGACCAGGAAAAAGCCAAAAGGCCAAATCAAATTTTCCAATTTGAAACAAAGTCAAATTTATCAGAAATTTGGCCTATCAAAGCCTACCTGGCAACCCTGGCTATGAGTGCCATTAAAACGCCAACATTTATGGCGATTCAATTGAAAAAAACAAAAGTTATTGTTTGTTGTACGAATAAAAGAGGACCAGATACATCCAGCCTTTGGCGGCAAAAACATATCCTAACATTCTAAAAATTGGGTGGTTTTGAATGTAGGATTTTGACAGAAATCGATAATTAACTTTTACAATTAGGTTTCGACTTGGTTAATTTTAGTGAGAAAAAAGCAAAAATTATTTAAATAGAGCTGAGTAAGCTCTTACTTTCTCCATAATAAATGCAGGATCAAAGATTATATTCATAAAGCGTCTACAAAAGAATTTACAAGTTTTGTTGTTTCTCGCAGTTTTAGGAGGCGGCTGAAGCAATGGCGGTGCTAAAGATTCTTACCGCGACGTTGAGGTAAAACATCACTGTCTCAAGATCTGGTAAAAGTGAATTAAATCTTGAAATTACGAGGTAGTAACCAAAGATGAGAATAAACTGTTCAAAGGCGTTTTTATGAAGTTAAAGTTGCAATGTGACATCATAGGTTATGGCGACCAAATAACTGTAAGCAGCATTTACTGTTTTGAGCAAGTCAACACTTTATCAAAACTCCAGACAAACTGCTTGAAATGGTTAAGCCTACAACACAAACCAATCCAGTTTTGTCTAAAGAAATCCCAGTTTGTGCAGTAAGGTGCTCCGCCGAGATTGTTATTAAATTAAGTTTAAGTATGCCCGACTCTGTCGTTTCTTCTACGGAAGAGATAGCAAGACGTGCTTTTCATTACGACAAAATAAGCTGTCTGTGCACATGTGACAGAATTTATTGTGAAATATTGGTCATATACTTGTTAATAAAACGCAGAACTTCCTTACCCAAGAGTAAGCAAACAATATGCAGTTAGCGGCAGTTGGTTCGCAGTTTTCGGGAAATCGAATGCACCGCTTGGTGACTCCACAGTTGGCATCGCTCACAGAAAAAGCGGAATCGACCAAGAGCACAAGGAAAAGCGAAGCAATGTAAGTTATGGACATTAGTTTTAGATTAAAGCCGCCGGCACACTGTAAACAACCACTTTTTCCTTGAAATAGATGAAAGGATGGTCGCTTTAAGCAACGTTTGATTTCTATTTGTTGCTACTTATTTTCTGTACCTTTATAAGCAAATTCCAGTGCAATACTGTTGTTATTTTCAATATACCGTATTCATTCGATTGTTAGCCACCCTTGATTGTAAGCCGCTCTTGAACATAGGTTACCTAAGACAAGTCTCTGAGATACTTTCGCGTACCAGCACGTTCTGCGTTTAGTAGGCAACCCTGGTAATGATGCTTACACCACTACACCAGTCTTCTGTTCATCATAATCCATCCTGTGACAGATATACACGTAATGCTGAAGAGAATAAAATCCGAAAAGAGAGTTTGTTCGGCAAAACGTAGCCAAGGAAAGACTGCACGTCATCTATACCTTTCGATGAGGTAAAGAAAAAAATATAAGCCGTCCTTGATTGTAACCCGCACGAAATGATGAAAAAACACCATAAGGTTCAGCTTACAATCGAATAAATACGGCAGTGTTTTTCAGCCTTTTTTCTCCAGCGGAACCTTCCGCAAATATTCGCATTGCTAAGAGAACCGGCCCTATGCAATGATCCAAGTGTCTATATACAACCGCATAGAACTGTCGTTGCGAATTTCGTCCTAGGCAATTTCGGTCTGTTTCGGCGGAACCCCACTCGTAGCCACTCGTGGAACCCAGAGGTTCCGCGAAACCTCGGTTGAAAAGCACTGAAATACGGTAACCAACTGCACTCTTTTTACGTTGATGTTGTTTGCATCGGCTTATTATACTTGTTTTGTTAATTTTTTGCACCTGCCTGAACGCCAGCCATCCGAACACAAACACTTTCGAAAACTTAAATTTGCGAATGATATGCGAGTGTAGATACCTTATTACAAATTTGATTGATGGTGGATTAAGACAAGGTTTTTAAAAATAAACTGTGGACAATATTATGCTTTGGCAGGGGTCTCGTTTCCATACCTCTGTACTTCTTTTATTTTTTAAGACGCCAAACCTACTAAAAGCAATTCATTTGCATCAGATTTCTCCGATTAAAACCTGGCTTGTAAGAACTGCCTTCAGCTACTTGAGACTTTGCGCAATAAATCCTGCGAAACTTTAACTTTTTCAGCGAAAGCTATCAACTAACCTAAAGACAATAAGTAGTGCTCCGATATATCTGTGAAGCAAAAACTGCCACATTTACTTAGAGGTAGTGATAAACGGAAAGACTGAAATCTTCGAAAGTCTTTCCGCTTATCACGACTGTTTTAGTGAATGCTAACAATTGTTTTGATAATTTTAACTGAATTTAAAATAATGGAAAAATATCTATTATTATAAAGTTTCAGTCTCGAATACTTTTCCTCAATAAAATTCAAACCCGATTGATGCGTAGGTTGCATAACATATTTTTTCTGCAGGAATAATCAAATAATTTTATTGCAACAAATGGCAAAAATAAATTTCAAAACTTAGTGAAAAGTTTCCGTATAGCTGATAATTTTCTGTTCTATACTGAATGAGCAGGCTTTCCGACCAAACAAGCAACTGCACTATCGGGTCATTTTTGCTATGCTTTTTATCTAATCGGCGTACCTTTTTAAAGCTAACGAGAATGATAACACTTTTCTGGTAGATAACGTTGAAAGTATACGAAGGAATATGCCGTAGTCTTTCGCGATAATTACGGAAAAACCTTGCTTGTTTTTCTGATATTTCAATAAGGTTAAAAATATCATGCAAAATTATTAAACTGTTCCACTCAGGAGTTAGTCTTTCCTTCTGCTGAAACACACCTGTTTAATCATATCTTGCCAAAAATCTTTCTCAAATTTTGCTACTCCAACCTAGGGCGATGTCATGTTTTTTAACCTCCGTCCTTGCATAAGGTCCGCATTTCCATACATAATAATCTCGCCATTCTCAGGCTTGAAGCACTGCTTTCTCGCTTGAGCGTTAACGGTGCTCGTTTTTCTCTTTCGTGATGTATATTTTTGAAGCTGGCTGCGGCTGAAACGACGCCAGTCAAGCAGCCCTTGCCAAGTGGAATCAGTCCAGTCACAGTTTAATTTCAAAAATTGTGTTGTAATGCCGGTACTTCGTCCGCTCAGAAACTTTTTACAATCCTAATTTGGAAATGTTAGCTGTCAGTTTAACTCTTCTCAACTCGCTTAAATGTTAATAGTGCGTGTAACTTTGTAAATGGTAGTTGTTATTTCCTAAACGACTGAAGTATGTCATAAAACTTTACTGTTTTAGCCTGTTACCAAGAGTAGCTGTTGTATATTAAAAATTACCAAAGAATACACAAATGATTGCCTTGTTTTGTAGTGGGGAGCGTTGCGGTTACTTAATGTTTATTATATCTTAAATAAGAAAAAAGCCTATGTCTCTATACCCCAAAGTAGCAGTAAGCTTTTTGGTTAATAATGCAGTGTGTCAAAAACGCTCTTGTCACAAAAATGCTATATATTTGTAGAAGAAAACAGGTAACAGGATAACGCTAAACATACCCAACCTAAAGATCAGATTATACAGTATATAGATTTGTCTCGTCCGCAAGATGTAACAACCTCGTTGGAGTTTGAGATGAGCAAACTATAGGTTTTTAAATAAAAACATTCTAGGATGAATTTTATTTTTAACCAACCCCATTTTTTCTTACCTGGGGATTCCTTTGTACAGATAGAGCCCTGGTTTAATTTGTCACTCTTCCAACTAATATTGAAATAGTTGATTTTCTATCACCTAACCTCTTTTCAAGCACTGAGTATCGGGTAATGGGTATGAGATTAAAAAATAGTTAGGAATACCCATGCAAAATTTTGAGAAACACCACGTATAACTTCAGATAAAGTAAGAGTAAAGTAACATAGACATTTGTAGGTCAATTCAAATTTATTTTAATGTACTCTTCTTCCTCAATGCCAATATGTCAGATAATTCAACAACGACGGTGCAAGCGCTTACAAATCGCTGTGCCATCACCCTGCGGTTTGTTACAATGTTACATTACTACCGTTAACAGCTCCAGCCGCCTTCACACGTCCATTACTCGCCAAAGTGCCGCAGGGATGAAAGTCATCACGTATTGACTAAATTAAGAAAAACTGGAGCGACGCAAAGTTGCTCTTTGGTATCTTTTTGATGCAAAATTGTAGGGTACGATCCGATACCTGCAGGCTGTTCGTGATTGTTTCGAACCAGCAGCAGCTGAAGGTGGATGATAAATGTAGCCTATGTATACCTAGAATCCTCAACATACTAGATGAGAATGCTTTTTTTCTTGTCAACAACTGTTTCGTCATAAATTGAATTCTTATTGCATTTTGACACAAAAGTCATCACTCGTATTGGCGTTATTGTGAGCACAAAATAAAAATCACGAAGTTTCATGGCATAAGACTCACAAAAAAGTATGGCAATCGGAATCTCAATTGTTAATTCTGAGTAAAATAGTTGCAAACTTACAAAGAAAATTGCTTGCAATACGCGTTTATTACCTGCTATATCTGCTGTAATATCCGTTGTTACGTTTTTGATACTATATGCCTGCAATGTCTTTAACACCCTCGGCAGCACCACTGATATATGTAGTATGTGTTATGCCTGTTATATCTCTGAAATTAAACGACAGGTTGTTTACTCTGAAACACCTCAACCTCAAGTTTTGCACTTTGGAGTAAAACAAGTTTAATATCTTCACAACCAATGATGTAGGAATTGGGGGTGTAAGCGATCCCAAAAATTTTGATTTGTCAAAAATTTGGGCAAAATCTCGAAAATTTTGGCAAAGAAGCTTCGACATTTTTCAACGTTTTTAAATAAAATTACACTTCCTTGTTATTGAGTGCATAAACAAAATTTATTGTGTCTTGGAAACACATTAAATATACATGAAATCAACGAACTGTTTCTGGTAACTTTTTGTTTTAGTTTGTGACAGTTGATGAGTAACTGACTCACTTGAAAGTTTCGGAAAAAGAAGGCATTATATCTATGCATTTTATTAATTGCACACTGAGGGAATCGAGTATACTGCAGGGCACCTACGTCATATTGGTAGAGTCCATGCCAGGCAAGTACAGAAAAGCTTTTGCTTTTAATTTTAACTACGGTGTTTTGATGAACACATTTTGCTGTACAGTTTGTTGCATGTTCCATACATGTGCAGTTGAACAATGTGAGACTCAAGGCAAAGTCATAATACAGGGTGACTCAAAAAGATGCGTACCCATATTTTGTTCGATAAAAAACCCATTTTTTAACGAATGTCTTTTCTGTTGCAGGACGTGATAGGTGAA
>JGI24021J15306_10005603_pt1 | contig 14941 bp, 5 predicted proteins | sample Ectturendosymbi1_FD_15306 | JGI IMG/M metagenome (IMG submission 15306)
TCTAACAACCGTTGCCTAGGTGATGCGCATGATCATAACATGATTGGTACATACTTTCACAGGGAAAGTCCCCGTGTTTCACCTAAAGGTGTTCGCACTTCCTGGATCGCCCACGCACTTTTGACATGCTAGTTTACCAGTTTTTCAGTTCAGTCGCTTTAGCAGTCTGTACTTGCTTCTGGCGTCTTTCATAGTTCATCGTTTTCGGATTTCTTTGGTTAAATTCGCTGTATTTTCATCTTTTCAGTAGCTGTCCAGCAGCCTTCCAGCAACTGCACAATTTAGCAGTTGTTCAGTCGTCTTTCAATTTAGTCTCCAACTTGCCTTTCAAGTTCTGTTGTTGTAATTTTAAGTTCTTTTACATGTAGAGAACAATGTAATTGTTCTGCTACAGATATTCGAGAGCGAATTGACCAACCACCGCTTCCTTAACATTCCAGCTTTTGAAAGTGCAGCTTAAGTGTTGAATGCTTTATTTTCTAAGGTGTGCAATGCACATTAAGCAGCCGGCATCAGCTCTAAAAAAATAACCCTCCGAACATCAACCATTGAAACCTCTCGATTTACTGTAAAAGCTTTCGAGGAATGTGCCGACTGGTTTTCTTTCATCTTTTTGCGACGATTTAAACTTGCACATATCTGTAGGCCTATTCAAGTTACGGGTCCCCACAAAGGTGACAAGCAAGCGAATCAGTTAAGTTAATTACTTTTATAGGACATCGATTTCACGTACGACTACGCATCCACAGTATTGAAATCTTATTAATATAAAATCTATCATAAATTTATTTTATTCTTTTATTAAATTATTCCTTTATTCAATGCCCATACGCACTTTTTCGCAATATCTGAAAAACTTTTGCATGAAAATATGCAAAAAACACTAAGAACCACACAATTCATTTAACAACTGAGGAAAAATCAAAGCCAAGCGGTCAGAAAATAGTTCTTTTTCTTATGTTGTGGCATCCAAAGTTTGGTGTTACATTCGGACAACGATCACATGCAAAAATCGACATCATGTGATTTTCGGCTTAGCACATGGAGGTGAATAAAATTTTAGCAAGATCGTGATTATAAAAGAAATCAATCACTTGACGTTGTGTGGCTGTGTCAGGTGAGAATGTTAACACTTTCAAAGAAATTTTTTTTCAACACCAATTTTGCTTGTTTAGTCCAGGCGATGGCCACTTGCAAAAAAATGGCATCATGTAATTTTTACCTAAACACATTGAGGCAAATAAATTTCAGCGAAATTGCAATGATAAAAAAAGCCCAACTACCTGACGTTTGGTAGGGCTGTGTCAGGTTTAAACGTAGATGAACCAAAACTTTCATCAATGTTAGCTTTGCGCGTAGAGTTTAAAGGAACGAAAATGTGAGATTTGTTGATTTAAATTATGTTCAAGCAAACTCGCGATAACAAGATAACGCGAAGTGATTTATCCTTCGTCTCAAAGAGAACACTTTCCTGCAGTTCCCCCAGAACGTTTGGTTTTCAAAACGGAGCGGTAGGAGATTGAGTGGACGTGCTGTAGCATGCTCGGAAGCCTAAACCCTCAAGTGACCGGGAATTGTGATTTAGCAACGTCCACAGATTATATGCGAACTTTTTCGGCAGTTATCACTGACGTTGAAAACTAAAAAATTATTGTGAAGCAATAAACATAAACGATTGTACGTTCAACGCGAGTTTTACAATGGAAAAAGCTTTTGGTGTTTGGCAAAGAAGCCTTATTTGATTTTGCTGAACAGCAGAACGTTGAATGAGTAGCAGAAAACAAAAAGAATACGTTTTTGGTGCCTCGTTTAGTGAAAGTATAAAATTCTTCAACGAAAATAGTTTCACACAGGAGACAGATCATTTTAGTGTGTAGGGGAAATTACTGATTTGCGATGGGAGTACTAGGGAATGTCACAAATTACCAGGGTTGTCCATGGGACATATTTATCTGTCCCATTCCGATCCCATAGCAATTTATGCCTGTCCCATCCCATGGGATTCCCATTACATTATTATAATATTAATATGGAATACAATTCAATTAAAATCGGCGGAGGAGCTAGGGCGTTGGTAAGGCAACCGAAAACTGCTGTTTTTTTGCGAAAATCGCTGAATCCTAGCGGACGCCAAGGAGTTAAATTTATGAAAGTTCAGGTTTAATATCTACTGAATAAGACTACATATACAAAGAGACATGCAAAACGACGACAATTAAGTAACATTCCGACACTCTCATTCTATTTCCGAGTCTCATGGGAAATACAAATGTTTGCTGTCCCATCCCATGGGACGTTTCCCAATGAATCCCATTCCCATGGACAAGCCTGCAAATTACGTCCGATGTCTAGCAGTATACCATTTACAACACAAAGTGACGCAGATGCTTCAAAATATTTCAAGTGAGGAAAGTGGCCCGTGCAGGACAGAAACAGTAGAAGTGAAGAAAGACTGGAGCAAACAAGATATATTGGTGAGTGATTTCAGGAAAATGTTTGCAAGATAAATATCAAAAGTACAACTTCATCGGCGAAGATTGCAAAGCAAAGTGCGCAAAAACATGAAAGTTGGTGCACAACGTTAAAAGCAGGGCAACTTCAACATTTGAATGTAAATTTGTTCTGTGCATTGAATTCATTGTAAAGGCTTACTGCTGGATGTCCAGTGTTGGTTTGATACACTATAATTAACATGACGAGATGTTTCGGTACAAAAACTAACCGCAACCATTTAGTAGGTTTGCTTACAAGCAGTGCAACCCTTGGAATACAGAGCTTTGCTTTCTATGCGCGTTAATACTAAGCCGTAAAAATATTTGTATTTCGATTTGGGCAAAACGCGTAGCACAACAACTGATTATGTTACTTAAAAAGCAACAGTGGATGCCTGTAATCGCATAGAATATGTTGCTCGCGATTGACATCCCTTAGACAAACTGGCAATTTTTATTCAACGTTGCTGTGCATTTTTTTGTTCAGCGAAACGTTTGATTTTTCACAGGTGCAAAATTTTTGTTGCTGGGCTTGTGAACGTTGTAAGCATCTAAGAAAATGCAAATAACGAAAACAGACAATGCTGTTATTCAGGTGGAGTAATGTCATTCACGGTTCTCAAAAACGATATTTTTTTCATAAGACCAAGGTCATCAGATTAGAAAAAAGGGAATCATGTAGTCGTTTAGTTAGCACAATCCTAGGCACGAAGCTCTAAGTGAAGACCCGTGCGACCACGCATACAAAAATGCGTTTCCTCAAATTGACTGCAATTTGAAAGAAACGCTGTGACGCCTATAAGAAAAAGAACGTGCGATGTAGCAGAAAAGCGACATTTCAATACAAAGGTAAGTTACATGAGTTTTTCGTGCTGGTTTGAACGAAATTAAATACGAGTACGTAGATTCTAAACAGAATTTTTATCAACAGCATCATTTTTCAGCAACAGACATGAAAGCACTTCTCAAAAAGCAAACGACAATTCAAGCGGTGGCGTACCACGGGTTTCCCACGCCTGGGGACAAACTCAGTTTAGGGGCTCCCAACCAGCCCGTTCGTGGCAGCATAAAATAAAACAAACACTGCAATCTGCTGCTTTGCTTGCAATTATCTAATCCCAAGGGAAAAGTTTTCTGGCTTTTGCTGCTGAAAATTTATCGAGTATTTTGTCAAAAAGCTAATGTGATTTAAATGTGTCCCATTTTTTAACCTAAAAAATATTTAACGCCAGTGGCTCTTTGCAAGAAGTTTTGCTAGCAAGTTTGTGATATGAATTTCGATAATCATGTGGAGATGCTCAGTTTATAGGTGAAATCACATAAAACACAGGTAGCAGCCGGTAGGGGCAGGGGTCAGTAAAAGTATTGAGGGAAATGCAAACTTCTAAAAAACAACAAATTCTTCACCAATATGCTTGTTTCTGTTCAGCAACGATGTTGACCTCAAAAATGCTAACAGACAGTGTAGAAAACCATCCTGAATGTTGTGGGTGCGTGAATATCTGCAATAAATTTGTTTTAACTAGGCCTTGTTAACCATGGAATTCCCTATGATACTGTGATGAAAAGTTAGCTCCGCCTCCGTTGCTTCCTTTTGAAAAAACAGGGAAGCAATGCGCCCGCTCTCTGCGCGTCCCTGAGAGTAACTGAAAAGTACACAATTATAGGCTAACTAATATACTCAACGATGTTGCCAATTTGCAATTAGAAGTTTGCAAAAATAGTCAGGATTTATTTAAACATCCCACAAATAAATACCATCATAATTACCTTCAGAACCACATCAAATCCACTTCAACATGAAGTTTGTCAAACAATCAAAGATCAAATAATTTCCTGAACATCAGATCTGTTGTCGTAACAACATATTGTTAAGGTTTATCGGTGCTCTAAGACAAGCATGCGAAGTTGCATGCACTGTGAATACTGGATTCCCGCCCATTGTGACGCAACTATAAAATGAGAACGAAGTGGGAAAGTTCGCAACCCTGGCTACCTGAAAGCATTGTGACACATCCGTCAGTCAAGCCACATGCCGGCGCTGGTTGCTGGAGACACAAGCGTCGCCTTAAAACGTCACTAAGGTTCGTAATTGCTCTCCTTGCGAACCTTGGTGATCTTGATTAGATTTTGCTACTAGGTATCAGCAACTGGCATTCGACATTTTGAATCGTAATTGCTAGCATCCGCTGACATTTCGTATATGTTACGTGACATTTCAACCTCAATTTACGCCCTCAAAATGCTGCGCCCGGGGCAGATGTCTCCCCCCACCTCTGGCTATGCCACTGTCTTCAAGACAGAATCATAGGTTTGCTTCAAGTTGTGCATACAGCCAAATATATTAAAGTCGAACCAAGCTACAAAAACTGTCATATTGACATAAACTTCAAAATAGAAACCATAGTTTCACATGCAGCGAAATGTTGAACCCAGTGCCATATTTTTCCAAGCATTCAATTCAGTCATACGCAACTTTACCGGTAGCATTAGCCAATACTTCGAAGCCCCAACTGCTTTAAGTTTGTCACTGATGCTGAGTTTTTACCGAACCAACGTGGAACCTATCGATCAGGTCAAAAGCAACCTGAGCTAAATCTTTCCTAATGCTGCTAGCCTTCTGCAAACTAATCATCCAAAATCAGCGCAAAACAGTGAGAAGAGCAGTTACTATCAACGTGTGCTGACGGAAGAGTTCTTGCGAACTTTTTCCTTTGGCCACCACTCACGCAAAAGTAGCGAATAGCGGTAAAATGGTGATAGCTCGCTACTCTATCCGTTATTTTTTTCAAAAAAGAGCGGCACTATCGCTAACGCTCCTGGAAAATTAGCTCGCTACAGTAGCTCGCTACAGTAGCTCGCTACTTCAGTAGCTTACTACTGCCCAGCTCTGCATATAATTGTTATATGTCATTGATTTGACTGAGAGTGAAGGAGAGAACTAAAATGAAAGCTGAAAAACTGCTTTTACCAAATACTTAGATCAGCTACATCCAGGCCACATGCGGCCCAGTCAAATGTTTTGCGCGGCCTTGTTTAGGTTTTCGCTGTAGGCCTAGTAGTTGCCTACATACTGAAATCCTGTCCTTATTTTGGTCATAAATTCGACAATTGTGATGCATGTGGTCCTCAGTGCCATTTTATCATGTCTGAACCGCATGCTGGTGCAAAACTTTTTACTAGTTTTCTGATATCTGCCCTTATTCCATTGGCATTAAGCTTGTTTATGAAATCACACTTATGGAGTAGTTAAAGGTGCCAAACAGTCGCTACCATTGCAATTAGGATTCGAACGCTTTCATTACATTAGCTTGAACTAAATTTAGTTTGCTCAGATCAAAGTTAGTCATTGAATGTGCAGTCCTGGTTAAGACAGTCACATAATTTTTGGCTCAGTAAGAAATTTCGGTTGGACATAGCTGGCTTAGATCTAAGTAGCCTGGTAACAAAAGTGCTGAAACAACGTGGACCGCCACTGAAACAATGTGGAGTGCCACTTTGTAGCTCATTGGGCACCATTTTATACTTCATGGGGCAGTGGGCACCACCCCGCAGCTAAAAAATTGAAAATTTTGAAAGTTATTTGACTCGAGTCTACAAATACTGATTCGAAATGACTCAACTCGACCAATTGATGAATCGACTCTTACTCGAAAAAATTTGAGATGACTCTGACTCGAAGGGCTTGTGACTCGACAAATATGACTCGGGAACATCACTTGTGGAGAGTGGAGACTAGTTATTGCAGTCTTGTTTGTTTTTTACTGCCCTGCAATCATATCAATGCTCCGGTTTTCTAATAATTTCCATAATAAACCGTAGGACTTGAAAATACTTTATAGCAAAACTGATTGCCTTGACATAGCTTGGTATTTAGCTTTGACTCGACTTAGATTTGATTCTCCGTTGTAGAGGACTCGAATTGATTTAAAGGTTGCAAATGCTTCGGAGTCCTACTCGATTTGATTTAAATATTCATAAATCATTCCCACCTCTAACGAATGCATCTTGTGACTAGCAGTCACAACATTATATTTTGTTGCAATGCGTGTGAATTGGAGCATGTGTTAGAGAAGAACAAATAAATGCATACATAGAATCAGGAGTGTTGTCCATTTTGTATTTGGCTGTAACCGTGGTCAGCGAACCGTGGGCAAATGGTTGCCGAAGCGACGATGTAATTGCTAGACGCTTTCTGGTCATGAGTCATGACGCTAAACTCCATCAGCGAACAAGTGATGAAGCTACATTTCGGGAGCTCTGCAGTTTTGGGCCAAATGTAATGCCTTTCATCCATCATTATTCCAAGGTCCACTCTGAACCATGGTTGTAACCCTTTACAGTCACACTCACAGGGCTCCAGCTAGGCCCACCTATGAATTATCTGGATCAAATCCCATTTTAGGGCAGGCTGAGCTCTCAGCCATGACCCATGCGATTGTGGTGAGGCAATTACAGTAATGTAAACAACTCTACTGTAGGTACAGTAGGGGGAACTGATATACAAATGGGAAACATTTCTCAACTCCAACATTCTGTGGAGCTGAACCTGTCCCAGTCCAATGTAGGCAGTGTATATTTTGCCGCCAAGATGGCAGCAGCAAAAGGCTTGGTAGAAACTAGAATGGAAGTAAATGTAAGTAAAAGATAAACCTACAACCTAACCTTAACCCTAACCGTAGCCCTAACCTAACCCTAACCTGACAACACTAACCCCTAAACGTAAAACGTAAGCGGAGCCTGAAAAAAAGCAAAGAAAAAAAACGAAATTCGGCAAGGCATGAGTCGAACCGAAAACCATTGCCATTTCAGCCATATCACCTAACCATCACACCACAAGCAGGCCAGTGTTTTCTTGACAAAGTGACCTTTTTCTTTGTAATGTATTGCGTCATGCCATGAGACCGAATCTTCGACTGCCGGCACAATAGCTCCAGCCAATCTGTTGCTGCCAGAATATTGCCGGTAAAATAGACACTACCTCCAATGTATTATCCACATCTTACCATGGAACCAACAGTAACTGATGCAGATTTTAAGCAAAGTGTGATCTAGTCTACTGATGTCTGAGCATCTCAGACATGACTGCAACGCTCGGCTAGGCTCACTTTGGAACTTCTCAGCAATCGTCCCTTTTCCCTCAGGGGTTCTGCTGCTGTACACACAAAAACAGTAGCAGGCAAGTGGCTGTGGCTCCTAAGCTAATGCAGTGGCATTGTCTAGGCTAATGGGTACAATGCAAAAAATGGATGTCCGTTAGCACGGATATTGTCAATAGATGTGTGATGACATAACTAGAGTGGGAAAATATTCTGTTACACAATAAATAAAAGCCAAGATAATAGAAAATATAATTTGTCATTGCAATTTGATACAACCTTTCCCCAAACATGTAATGCTAAAAAGTTACGATGTTTCAATATTTTATATTGTATTTTCACAACTGTTCCAATGTAAAATTGGGTCCCACTGGACGTTGTTGTCAACAATGGAATAATCTTAGTGTAAGAATGATGGTTGCTAAAATTAGGCTTAGGCTAACAACAAATATTATTTTTACTATTGTTGTTGTGTCATTGCTCACCATAAAATATCATTTTTGTGACTCTAGTTATATCATTTTATATCTGCAACCAAGATCCGCTACTGACGGATATCCGTTTTTACAAGGTACCGTTAAAATGCACTACTTTATCGTAGGCACTGCAGTATATTGGAATCGAAAGCCTTTTTCAACAAATACTCACACATAAGATGACAATCAAAATTTTGGCACATGACATCAAAAAATTGTCCCCATCTTTATGCCACTTCCGTAATTTGTTGTGAAAGATGAGATTTGTCGTGGAGAAAAAGTACGAAAATTATTGCATGCAGTTTCTTCTTATAAAAAATATTGCACACACAGAAATGCTCAATTCTAATAATAATAAAAAAAATAATTTTCAACTAGTTTGCCATGGAAGATTGTCAGCTATTGTTTAAAAAAATCATTATTTAAGTATTATCCATTATCAACATTTTGAATCTTCCCTGCATGACGAGAGAACAATCTTGCGAAAAACTTATTGACACCATTGACAACCACAGAAAAGAACAGTGGTTGGGCCAGTGCTTGTCTTTGATGGTGGTCATACTGAATGCTGCCAACATTTGGCTTGGGTGCAAGCTTGATGTGATAAGGTCATACCATGGATCATACCTAGCCTGTTTACTAGTAATACTGGCTGCCTGCTTGACATGCTGCACTAATGTGGTTTTATTTAAAAGTAAGCAACAATTGCCCAAAATGTTAATCAAAAAGTATCGCAATAAACACAATTGGGGGGTTCACTTCTTGAAATTTTGAATTGTTTTGCTAAAATATTAAATTAGACTATTTGTTTCTACCTTGTGTCTCATAATAAAATATGGCTTAAGATGGATTAATACTTATTAGTTGTTGTCAGTGTTCTTGTATTTTTGTTCCATGTTGTTTTAAAATGGAAAAGCTTTTTTGATATTGTGCTGTATTGATCCAGCTCTTGGTTGATATTATGCTGTGCCAAGACAGTCATGGTGTCATCACTGTTTGTCTAACTTGATACGAAGTGGTTTAGTTACCATAACTTCCAGACAATTTTAACACTACTTAATGGTAGTTGGCTTAGCATAAGTCAAGTTATACCCTTTCCTGACAAGGCCACAGAAGTTGAAACGGTGCTATTTGGACTTGGAGATTGAATTTACTTTTCATTTATTTTTATACTTTTGTACGTTGTTTCAACTACATTTAGCACTTCATTGATTGAATTTTCTGAATAATCAACTGATATAAATCATTTTATTCATTACTTTTACAAGTATATGATTCATTTGGCAATGTGTAGCCCTATAGGCTGAGTAGTTAGTATGTGGTACTGAGTTGATTGGAACAAGCTATGCAATTAGAATAGCACAAATTATTCATTCAAGACATCTAAGATCATTCTTATGCTTCAAGATTGTTGGCCATCATTTTTTACTTACTGTACTGCCTCCAACAATGTCAACTAGTATATGACACAAACTTTCACAAAGCTTAATTATCAAGTCAGTCGTTGTTCAGTTAAGTTAAAAATGTAACACAAAACAGTTGGTGGATATAGTGATGTCTGTAGCATAGGAGACAAAATGAGTTTTTCAATTCATATCACATCTTCAAACCATGGAAGACTGAGTATATGAACAGCAAGGTTATATGAAAGAGAAGGTATATAGTATATCAATATCAGATCTGCACAACATAAAATTGACACATGTCATGTCTATGCAAATGTAGTATTGCATGAAGATTGGAGGTTTCCATTTTAAAGATTTTGAAGTTCTCAACTGTTGCTATAATTCACACTTCATAGTAATAGATCTAAGTATTAAGAATGTGCCATGAGCTTAAAGTTGTAGCGGACGTATGATTAACAGAAAATTATATAGCAGTGTCAAAGATTTTAGCACCTTTAAAAACTAATGAATGAAGAAACATGAAGTGTCCATATCTCCTTGGAAGTCAAAGGCATTAGGAAACTGATTTTTGTTAAACTATGGTTTGGTACTAATATAATACATTGTTTGTGGAATTGTTGTCATACATAATCTGCTGAGCCATAATTTATTCATTTTGTAATCTCAGTGAAAGAGTTTATGTAGGTTGTTTTGAGTTCCTTTGTGTGCTTTAGCTTGTCAGGGTTTTATTTCATGAAACTTGATAAAACCAAAAGAAATGCAAATTGTTGTTTATTGTAGTATCATAGTGACTTGTTTCATCTGTAATTAGTACTATGTAGGGAAAATTTTCATAAATCAATATTAAGCTACACAATCAAGTTGCTTCTCTATAATATTAGAAATTAATCATTTTTTTTCCTTTTCAAAAGTGTTAATACATATAAAGGTAGTACGAATCTTGAAACTTCCCATTAAAACTTGCTAGATTTCTATCGACGCTGTTTGTTCTAGTGGCAACCATGGAAAATGACATTGCTCTTGAAAAGAGAAAGGCATGGGATTTTGAGATAATGCTTTCATCTTTTCATGAATGGTTACTGCATGCAGATTATTCTTGTGCAAGAGAACTTCTTATCTCTCTCCTAAAACGGTATGAAACCAGGTTTTGTTTATAAAACAACAGCTTCTCATGTGTTTTCTTAAACAGTAAAACTTAGCCGATTGTGACATATCGGAATAAATATTAAGTGTAAGTGTATCTTTGACCAAAAGCCTTAATTGTTTTTTAATATTTGAGTAAGAGCTAATGCTGTCTACTCAGTAGGCAAAATATACTCTGTAGCCATGATAGTGCATGATTGATTGCTGTCAAAATATTTCGTAAGGTAGATGATACTGTTGTTTATGAGCCAATTTGCTTTTGTGGAATAGCTTCATAGCTCTGCAAGGCTTGTGTTTAGGTGTGAATGCAATGAAGTGGACAAGGATAAAAATAATTGACTTTTGTCATAGTTTACCCAAGGCAAAAATGTTTAAATTGAATTAATTCAATCATTTGGTGTTCAGCTAATCATTACTGCTTTTCATGTATGCTTAACACAGTGAAATAAAAATTCTCTACCGATACAGGTATGCAATACATTGCCATACGCTTAACGTTTGATTTGAAATACCAAGAAATGTATTTTTTTCAATTGAAACCTGATAGGCAGCAAAAGCTTTTGTTTAAGTATTTAGCCATAGGAGATTGTATGTTATGTAAATACAATCTTTTCTTGACAACCTTTCCTAAAAATCAACTCTGTATAGTGTTTGTGGTGGAACATGAAATTCAAGTCATCTTGTGCAGGTTTAAGAATTAAGCATATATTAAGATGTGGTTTCTAAAATGATTTTATAATTCACATTTAGTGTTTGCAGATATTTGCAGTAGTGTATGCTATATATACTGACTACACATAACCAACTCTCTTATTCAAGTACATGCTTTGTCCAAAATGTGAAAATGACAAGTTCCAAATGTACCTGGTTTTTGTTTGCAGAGTAGATGACATGCGCCTCATGGAAAAGTTGCTTCATATTGTATCAGCAACCAAACAAGAAGATTTTGTAACTTCCTTTTCACAAGCTAAGTCAAGCCTGAATGGGTACAGCCATGCCGGTGATACCATACCAAATTTAATTTTGAAAAGTAAGTACAGACATAGTTTAATATGTCACTGCACAACTTGCACGAAGGTACAAAGTGAGTATTTCAAAACATTTTATGTTTCTTGCTTTGAAAACATCATGTAGAACAGGGGTGTGCAACTCCTGGCCTGCGGGCCAAAAGTATCCCAGGAGCTGAAGTTTTGTGGCCTGTGGAAAGGTCCAGATTTTAAAAGGGTGATACCAATCTTCTAAGGGTGGCCAGTGAATTAATTGTCTACCCTGCAGAGTATGACACATGCAGCTGTGACCTGTGGAACAACCATGTAGCTGTGGCCCGTGCAACAATCGGTTATGTGCATATGGCCTGGCAATGTTGCATGGTGTACATCCCTGATGTAGAACATTATGTATTATCTAGCTGTTAAAGTAGATAGGTGTAAAAAATAAACCGTTTGAAAAAACTTTGTTAGATTTCATTTTATAAACAATTTGCATGCTTTTGTTAAACAATGAGCATCTTCATCCTAATTTTATGCCTGCTCACTTCAGTTGTCTAATGTTTTTTGCAAATCTCCATTTTCTTCCGTTGTGTAATACTTCTGTATGATGATCATAGTTAAGTGGTGCCTTGTTTCAGTGATTGTTTCTCCTTAGTATTGCAGTGTTGCCTGATCTTACCAACTAACCCCTACCCTGTGGTGCATTGTGTATAAGCATGTCTTTGGTGCAACCTCTCCGTTGGTGTTGCATTGAATGTGCGATTCACCATGAACGGGATGTGCACGAAGAACAACACAAATATACATGTGGCACAAACAAGCAATAACAGAGTGATTGCGGCGCATGATCTTTATTGTTGCTTGCTGCCACAGTGTGAAGCTTTGTGCACTTGCCGCTCGGGCTTTCCAATCACAACATCTTCACCTTGTGTTCTTTCAAATAATATGATATGGGCCTCGTGTGTGAAGCAAACATGTAAATAAAATAAAAATTTATGTATCACATTGCTGTTACTATCATTTAATTGCTATTTATGACCTAGAAATTCGACACATGGATTATGTAAAATATAGACTGTATTTTTTATTTTCATACTTTGCATTGTTAATCATACATCACAAACGGTAACCAGTGTAGTTGTTTGGTGAAGAGAGCATAAGTAGAAACGTTTGACTAAGATTTGGTGCATAATCGTTAATTGTTTGTTTGAAAACGTTTGTGCGTTTGTGAAATCTGTTTGCCTTGTATTTACAGATCAGATGTCTATCTTTCTTGCATTTTTTGATTCTATCTCTCAAAAAAATCAACTCATTATCCTGTCATCAATCATCAAAATCCTTCAAAACTCTCAGATATTACACGAAGTTCATAAACTGCTTTTGTTGTTATACTACAAGCAAAAACATTTGGAAAGTTATTCTGACCAAGGTAAATCTTTTTTACACTTGTAGCATTGTAGTTCACTGTAGACCTGAATGCAAAAAATAGCAAAAAATTGCTATCTCAACACGCCCCTGTAAAGCAGTGCTGAATGTAGTAATATCTTGCATGAACAATTGCATACACACAGGAGGTGTGATGTTTGACAGTGTTGAGACCTCTGGCTTTGAGAGGCCTACTTGGTTCAAATTTTATGACCAAGTCTTAGTTGAAAACATTCAAAAGAGGCTCAACGCAGAGACCCAAATCTTCAATGTCAAAACTCAGGACCATAAATGAGTGGTTTTTTTGGCTGAAAGTTGATGTTTGTCTGCACTACTAGCATTTCAGAACAGTGTTCGTGACGACAATGTTGGTGTAAAGTTCAACTTCAAAAGGATAAGTCTCTGCTGACTGCTATGACTTTTGAAAGCACACAACCTACTCTCGATGCAATACCTAGTACGGTACATTTGTACTAGAGTTTATCCAAAGCTTCGCAGAAACAATTGCGAGAAACGATCCACAATGATCACTTAACAGAGTTGCAGAGGGTCAAATTGCACTTGCAAGAGCACGGTGCAATATCGAGGCGGGTCTAGAAAGAAGGTTGTTGTGTTTTACAAACATTCATGGCACCAGGGAATTCCACGCTAATTCACCTGTGTAGATGCAACAACAATGATAGTTATCCCTGGTAACCACATAGATGCAGTGCCGGATTAACAATAGTAGCAATTGCTACAGGCCCCGCGCTTTTGGGAGCCCTGCGGTCCTTTGTGCTAAATTTCTTCTTTATTATGCAAGGGTGATATTAGAATTTAAGTGCCCGAGACAAACTCTCAGAAAGGTGGCCTATATTTCACACATGCTATACAGAAACTTTATTCGCTGAAAGCAAGTTACATTTTTCATTTTGTCTGGGATTTTGCTCCTGCTTGAAAGTCAATTTCACACTGTTTTAAGTCATTTGATTTTAAATTGTTCTTTAACTACACATTAAAGTTACATATGACTTTCTTCAGAGCTCAAATGTGGCTCTAGAAAGAGTGATTAATGATCTTTTTAACAATACAATGTAAAAACTAAGTGGGAAACTCTCAAAGAGTGGGACCTTACTGGCATCTGTGAAAGACGGGAGCCAGAGGCGACCGCCTCGTTTGCCTCCCCTAATATCCACCCTTGTTTATTTGTATAGAATTTCAGTCCAAGAAGTCATTATTTTGCTTAATTTGTCATAAGCAATTAAACGAATGTTTTCAATTCAATGCTTTTACAGTAGATTACTGTGATTTGAAAATTAAAGCATTTTACAGTTATTTGCAACATTATGGTACCACCTAAGTAATGCGAAGTAATTGCAGTAATTTGAAGATATTGCCTGATTTTATTGTTATGAATGGCATTAAAAAATATTATTACATCACATTGACCTGTTCTATAAATTGCGTTACCTTTTTGGTACTTTCGATTCAAAATTAATTTGCCAGTGGTGCCAAACCTGGGGTTTTGCCCCCAGATCTGGGGCTTTCATTACCTTTCTGGGTATCTGGGTTTTTCATCAGGAGATCTGGTGTTTTTAGGAATTAACAACGTATAGCGGTGACTTAAGATAGGGTATGATCAATTTATTTCTAGCCTCATCTTTCTTTATCTTGTTTTAACAAGTTATATTAGTCTTCAGCATAACTGATAAACAAGCTACTGACACCGTATAAGTTGAAAATATTTGTAAAGCGCAGTGAGTTCAAGTGACAGAGATACTAATGAAGCAAGCCTAAAGAAAAATATTAAGTGGCACGAACGTACAGCAATTTCAAGGAGGAGTGGTTGAAATATCCAAATCTCAAAGGTTAGGGAGTAAAGATTTAATTATTGTAAATTCTGTCAGATCACCTTCAGAAATGCAAACAGGT
>JGI24021J15306_10005606_pt1 | contig 14940 bp, 11 predicted proteins | sample Ectturendosymbi1_FD_15306 | JGI IMG/M metagenome (IMG submission 15306)
TACGTACACTCATCCTGACGTACGTGCACTCATCCTGACGTACGTACACTCATCCTGACGTACGTACACTCATCCTGACGTACGTGCACTCATCCTGACGTACGTACACTCATCCTGACGTACGTGAACTCATCCTGACGTACGTACACGTATCCTGACGCGCGTGCACTCATCCTGACGTACGTGCACTCATCCTGACGCACGTACACTCATCCTGACGTACGTGAACTCATCCTGACGTACGTACACTTATCCTGACGCGCGTGCACTCATCCTGACGTACGTGCACTCATCCTGACGTACGTGCACCCGTCATGACATACGTGCACTCATCATGACATATGTGCACCCATCATGACATGCGTGCACTCATCATGACATATGTGCATTCATCATGTCACATTTGCGCTCATCATGACATGAACGCGGTTCAATCGTAACATTCGCAGAGCTACACGGTACGTGCAACCTGTTTTTCACCCCGAGCGCCTTTCGAGTTCTGCGTCTCTTGCGACCGACTTCCTATACCGTGCTGCAACGTACAAATTAAATCGCAGTTTGTCATAAAAATTACCTGTCACTATGCAGCTCGTAGGCTGACATTGCAGCTAGTAACTTTGCATTTTAGTGTTTTTCGAACCGTTGTACAAAGATCTGTTTTGTAAGCGTAGTGCGTAGTTCTTGTTTTATGTTGAAGCATACATTTTACACGCGCGTTTAGCAGTGAGTGTATCTGAGCAATTTTTTTGTCAGATTACACGACGCTACAAAATTAAAAACAGTTTTTTGGCTGAAATTTTCAGTGTACTATTTGCAGGCGGTGGTTCCGAAAATGTTATCAATTTTTTTCTTTGATCGATGCTTTCAATGTCACATTGTTCTTCACTTTTTATGAATTTTTTTACTGTAAAGATCATTTTTTATTTGGTAGTGTCCAGTACATAAGCGAAAAATAATAATGGAGTGTTGCTTCTTGATCAGAAGGGAAGACTGTAACAGTGTTGGAAAAGTGGTTTTGTAACCACTACCCTTTGGGCCGGTTTGGTAATGAATGGGTTTCCCACGCTTGGGCAGAGTGCTGGTAGATTAAAGAAAATATATCGGAAAAATTCAGCCGGATATTGACATGTTTCTAGAGAAGACACTGAAGTGGGTCGGGGGAAGGTTCCGCTTGGTCGGCTATTTCATTCCCTGGGATAATCAGGTGGGTGGGAATCCAAACCAACTTGACCTCGTAACCTGTAACTGAAAGGGTTGAACAGAGCAATTTGTGATCGATTGTAATTTGTGATCGATTGTAGTTTCAATTTGTGATCGATTGTAGTGAGTTGAGACTGTCCGTCCTGATGCCAGCCTTGGCTAGCTTCAACGAGTAAATGAGGCACAGGGCGTGAAGAATGGCAAACAGTTCGGAGATGGCGTAAGTTGAAAATTTATGAATGTTCGTAGCCGCTAGGTAGGCACCGCAACCGGCTCTTGCGGATGTTTTTATCCAGCTGCTGTAGGTTTTGACAAACGTGTTATACATGTGCAAATGTGAAGAGCACACAAGTGCAATGAAAAGAGACACAGTCCGGTGTGCGAAATGTAAGAGTGAAGTCGACAACAGGATTCCGCATCAACAGCAGAGGAATATTTGGGATGTGCAAAAGGAGCGGAGACGAAAACCGAGTGATCAACCTCAATCTTTGTGAACATGGCGCAGAAACCAGAAAAATTGGGAAAACACTCTTGCCAGCAATCTTCAGTTAGTGACATACCTGGACGTTCACTGAATAACAGGAGGTGGGCTTTATCTTCAAGGCACAAGAACTTGTGTCCAATGATTCGCTGCATTTCATCGGAAGCGTGATGTAGACAAACCACTTGAGTTCTGGGCATGGCTGCAGTGCACACACACAGTGCATCATTTTCGATATTAAGTAAAGGTCTTAATAAATTGAGAGACGAGAAAAAATGTGCTTCCGCACCACACTCTTTTGCAGACCTAACAAGCGACCTGTAAACCACAAGGAGTGAACGTTTACCTACGCCCCAGGACGTGTCTTTCAACAACCGAATAACACTGAGGTGACCCCGGCATTTCTCTGCAACTTTCTGTATATGCGACGAGAAGGTACAAAATAGCCTTTCGCTGAAAAGTGATTCTTAGGTACTTGTCCTCATTTCTCATGTGAAGTTGGATGCTGTTTTGTAGGAGCAAGGAAATAGGTGTCGGATTATTTTTCCATTTAAACAGTACAGCAGAGTTGGTACCGAAGATTTTAAAACCACAGACATCACACCAGTTGCATACTTCAGAAAAGGAGAGTTGACATAGCTGGTTCAACAGGGTTACATCCGACCCACATTCCTAGAAGCACAAATCATCAGCGTACAACGCAGCAGGAGCGGTGATTTTTTTTGACAGATCATTGATCATTAGGGAGAAGAGCATGGAACTAACGACGCTTCCTTGCGACGTACCGTTTTCCAGGCGATTAGTCATAGATGCGGTAGACCCAGTCCTCACTTGAAAAGTGCGATTGGAAAGAAAAACTGATGAAGTTAAACATGCGACCTGAAATGCCAAAGCTAAGAAGTATGTCTTTGTTGACAATATCGTAAGCCTTTTCTATGTCAGTCGAAACGCTGTGTTGGTTCGCCAGGAACTTGTGGATGGAGTATTGAAGAGGGAGAATACGATCCGTTTTTTTTTGTGGCGTTGTCGGAAGTCGGACAAGGAGATAGTAAGAATAGTACAATAAAATTCCCTTATAATTTAGGGCAACCAAAAGTCAATAAAGTCAAATTTTTTCTGCCGTTTTGAAAGTTCATCAAACGTCCACAAACCAAATTTCACGCACATACCATAAGGGAATCCCAAGTTGTTAGGTCAAAAAAAGTCAAAATTTATCATTAAGTCAAAATTTATCGTTAGGTTAAAATTTTCTTGCAGCAGAGTTTTTTCTCTTCATCGATACTTTGTTGAAACTACAACAACAGATATTTATATGCTTTTGCAATTTTAGTTGCAGTTCTGTAGTAATAGTGAGTTTGTTGTGACTTCTGGCGTAATAATGCTGTTTTACCCACTACTGGACGATTGAATAGTATGTAGCATAGACATGGTGAGACAAGAAACGTGGTCTTACAGTACTTGGTTTGGTAAATGCTCAATCCTTTATGCATATAAAGTTTCAACTTTGTTCTCAGGTTTGACTGTACTGTAGTTATGTACTTATTTAACTTTGGGGATGATATATTGATAATCAAATATTTTAAAATTTGGAAGATTAGAGTGCATGAATATGCTTCTGGGTTAACCTCAACACCTAAGGCTGAATTATTTTGCAGTTGCAAACGCAGAAAATTTATAGGCCAAAACAAAGTCATAATTTGTAAATTATAAAGTCAAAATTTTAAGTTTTCAGGTCAAAAAGTGGTTGCCCTACTTCTATCTTTTACCTCTCCAGTTGCTTACCCACCCCCCCCGTGCACATAGGCATGCTTTTCCTCCTCATGTTCTTGTTGTTTTGTTTACTTATTTTGTTACTTTTCTATTATTACATGTGAAACACCTGCAATGAAATTGATTTGTGTTAGCAACAGAGCTGGCTAAGCAGCTGACCAATAAGATCTTTCGCCAGCCATTCAATCACTTCACATCAATTTGCTAAACCTGAAGTGTTCGTGTTTTTAGATTTTCATCAGCATGCAATTCGTTTCTGCTATCTGATTTTATTCTTTTTCTTACTATTGCATTTGTGCTATTTCTTGATTTAAATCACGAAAATGCATGAATAAACCATACCATATCATGGGAAGAAGAGGTATGACATACCTAAATATAGACTCATGTGTTGCTCCTGTCCCTCACAGTAGGAAGCCTTACCGCTTTCATACCCACCATCAATTCTTGTAAATCGGGAAGAGGTTTTAATGCCACCACTCCATATGAAACTAGGTTCACGTAAACAGTTTGCTGAAGCTCTGGATTTTGAAGAGGCTTTCCAAGAAATTTGTTCAATGTTTCCACAAGATCAGATGCCAAATTGAAAGAGGGAGCATTTGCTGGTTCCCAAATAAACTTAATTTTGAAGTATAAAATTTGAGCCAAAATAAATGAAACAGATGAAGAAGCATTGCAGGCGTTTCGAGGAATGGTTGATGGATTTTTAGCGAACAAAAAGGATTAATAGTGAAAAAAACTATAAAAAGGTATAAAAATATGGGTTATTGCATGTCTTCAAAACAAAAATTTCCATGCTCTATCTGGAATTCCATAAAAAAAATCTTAGCGACTTCAGTGAAGAATATGGTGAGAAGTTTTACCAGAATACTGCGATAATGGAAAAACGATATCAAAATGCCACTGGGACAGTGCAGTGATGGGAAACTACATTCAATCTTTGGAAAAGTAAGACTGGTCACAAAAGAAAAACAGCGCATTTTTGAAGATGTACATCTCAGAAAAAGATTATACGAAACAACTATCCCGATTTTTGAACTCAGCGCCAAAAGAATTCATACAGGGGCATCGTTAAGGAGTGCAAGAACCATTTAAGTGGTGGCACTTGCAGGGGCGTAACGAGGGTGTGGTAAGGGGTGCACAATTGCCCGGGTGCCGAATCACTATGGGGGCGCCGAATGACTGCATGGGGTGCCGAAAATCCCAACAATGTCACAAGTACTTTCTTCAATGCAGTACATTTGCTTCCGAGAGACCTTGGGTTATGACATTAATAGTCTAATTTCTTTTTTTACAGTCAGCGGATCATCTAACGAGATCATTTTCGTTTCCATCTATTGTTGCAGCGACTTCATCAACTTCTAAAAAAGGAGTGTAAGCGTGTTATTATCACGTGATGCCGGTTTCAAGCAGCATGGCTACTCAAAAAGAACGAGCTGCTTCCACTTAGCAGAATGAATTTGAACTTGGCAGATTTGGAACCGGGCTGGAAACGCTCAGCCCGGGGTCAAGAATTTGATTGAGAGCCAATTTTTAAAAATTCCTCTAACACAGAAGGCAATTACATTTGCCCGAAAGGAAAATTCAGCAAATATCCAAACTTGAGGTTTAATTTAAATCCTTTTGTCAAATTTAAGACTGAAGTAAACAGAATACTTTGTAACCTTGGTTCATTTCTTTATTGCGGAATTATCAACTCCTAACTGCCTCGACAGTCGCCTGTACTATAAGTGAGCATCTTGCAGAAACATTTGTTCCACATGAAAAAATATTGCCTTGGCCGAGCAACTGAGTAATGCTTTTGTACATAACGCCTGAGAAACTCAACACCAGGTTGGAATCGCTCGGAAATATCTTGCATTTGAGCTTAATTTGGTAATTGGAAAAGCGATGATTTTTTTTCTTTTGCTGAGATTTCAAAGTGAGTTTAAGCACTAACGGCGAGGAAAGCTTTCTTTGTTTCTTTCTTTCTCTTCGTTTCTCCAACAAGTTTTTCTTCCCTGCACATCCGTTCAAGTTGCACGAATAAATGTGGCCCCTGTCTTGCTCTCTGGATTTTTCAACGAGGAAAACCTGGCGAAGCTTTAACACCTCATTTTTTGTTTGTTGGCAAAACACAAAGTATTTTACAGCTAAAGGACAGACACCACAAAAAGCACCATTGAAATGTGAGAGTTGGTAGTTTTTTATTTCTGCATCACGAACGCAAAAAGGAAATGAGGTCTTCCAATGCGGCAATGTATGAAAAATGTGGCATACACATCAAAGGCTGTGCTGCTTTCTGCCACAGTGTGAAGCTTTGCGCACTTGACGCTCGGGCTTTCCGATCGCAATAAAATGGGGCGAGAGTATTTACAGAGATTACAAACGAGAGACATCACGTCAGCCGGCAGTCCATATTACAACTTCTTGCTACTGATAAACATCTTAGAAAGAATTTGACTAACATCAGAATTACGGGGATATTGTCGTTGACTTGTTGCGTGGTTTGTAAACTGTGCGCCGTAATCGCACATTTCTATTTTAAACACATGCGATTTTATTTGGATGAAGCAAACCAGGTTAAAATTCACTTGAACCGAGTCTTTCTTCGGCCAAGAAACAGTAAAAAAATCGAATTAGAGACAGAGCTCATGTTTACCCTGTCCGCCCAGCGAGTGTGACGGAAATAGCCCGCAGGGGGACAAAATAAACTCTTACAATGACGCGACTGAGCGCAGCTGATTTTTGGTGACGGATACGAAAACAGCCAACCTAAACAAGACGTCACGTCACGCTTGAAATACGCAAACTTGCCGAGGAAGTGATGGTTCAACATACGACGGAAAAGACAGGCAGCCGCGGGTCCGGTCGCTCGCGTACAGAGACGTTGGTTCTCTCAAAAGAGGCGAAGCAAACCAAGGCCTTCATCGTGGTCATCTTCCAGCTAACCAACCTATTTGCGTGGAAGGTTCGCGTGTGCGAAAAGTGTTTGGTTGTCTGAGAACGCATACCGTGCGTCGTTGCTTTGTGGAACAGAGAGCTGCAAGGAACTGGAAAGACGTCTTTTTTAATCGACTGACAAGCTTCACGCACGCATAGCAGAATGTGAAAGCTGCAAAATAGCGAAAATGGCAGGCAAAAAGGAATTTTTAGTGGGTTTTAGTCGACAACTGTAAGCATCGCTAAAAAGGCAAGTGTAGTTTTTTCTTTACATTAGCGCAAAGTAAACAGCTGGTGTTATCTACAAAAGGAAAGCTGTTTTTGTTAAGTGACAGCAAATAAGCAATGGAAATAGCATTTTGGTATTTTTTTTAATTATTAATTTCTGCAATTACGCTCTCTTTAGGTGTGCTTCTACTTTTTCCCAATTGTGCAGGAATTCGCCCAATAAATATCGAAAAATCAATTTTGATCAGTGGAAAAATTCTTGAAGCTTTGAAATGTAATAATGCAGCAGATTTGTTTTGTTTGGATGTTGATAAAAGAGATAAAGTACAACCTTTGTTTCAAAAATTGTTACTTTTACGTAATAGGTAAGTTGTTCAATAAGCCTTGCAAAAGTAAAATTCACATTTATGTAGAACGGCAATTTTTAGCAGTTTTCATTTTTTTAAATTTTTAGTCGAACTTTGGTGTTTAGTGGCATTCGTGCAGTTTCTCAATTGACTGTATTCATTTCCGATAGTCGCCGTTCACGTTTGAGTGTTCTTGCAAAAGACAAAAAAGTGAAATATTGTTGATAAAACAGAAAAACAAACACAGTTGCGAAGCTTGCATGTGGTACTGCTTTTTTTCGGTCATAGACATAAATGATTTTGAAATGACCGAAAAAATTAAGTCATTTCGGTCAGAACGTCTGAAAATATAGGCTAATAATGAACACTGTTACGGAGAGTTTTAATACAACTGTGAGACAAATGACCGAAATGTTTCAGTGACCAAAATATCTCAGCAAAAAAATGAACGAAATGTCTCAGCGAAACAAAGCAGAATTGAGGTAAGTCTAAAACAAACGTCTTGTGATGAAACATTACGTTTTGATTCAGGAAGGTGCTTCCAGGAATTTTTTTAATTTGCAGATAACCTTGAAATTTTTCCTAACTGATGTTGGCAGAACAACACTATATACTGCGGTTTTGAAGGAACTACGCTAAATACTTGTTGCAAACTAAAGATAACTTTGAATTATTCCAGCCTCCCATAAACCTAAGAGGTTGTAATATATAACGTGCAGAGAAGGCATCAAATCAGTAGGTCGTACTTGTCTTCCTGATCGAGGCAGCTTTGCGTCAGATGACATCAAAAGAGCTTGAATTGTTTGCACTCACCGTATTGCGGAACGAAAACGTGAAATGAAACGTACAGATGTTAGAGGAAAAACTGGGCCGTAGCTACATTGAGGCAAATGAGGCACTTGCCTAGGTAAACTTCATGTAATGCTGCCACAAAACATTTTTGCAACACTAAATCAAATCATATTTTATTGTGTGGCTCTTTAAAAAGAGCAGCACTCCAGGTACACTGTGTTGCAACCACCAGAGATACTACCAGCCTAGAATAAATAATGGCAGGATGTTATCTAGGCTGGTAAGTTTTCATAAACTACACTTAACAAACGTAACTAACATACTCGCCTCAGTAAAAAATTGACCCTGACTACGGCCATGAAAACGCAGTGCATTTTTATAGCAAACTGAGCCGCTCTAATTGTACTATCCCAGACTTAAAACTCACATGCCGAAAATTTGTATGTCTCTGGCTCACTATGCCAACAACATCTGCTACTGACACTGCAGCCATTTTTCACCTTGAAAAGCAAATGGAACTCATTTGGACTCCTCCCCCGCCATTTTTGGGGTCCCATCCATTTTTATACAGTAGGAGTAGGTAGTTGATTGGCAGGTTGTGATTGATTGATTGTTGATTGGCTGATTTATTATTTCACATGACTCAGTTAATAAGCAGATACCAGTACAATACAAAAAGGCATCATGAAAAGGTAGCCCATTCTCGGTGGAAATTATAATAAATGAAAACACAATGACAAGAGAATTTATCAATGTTAACAAAAATTGTCACTCTGTCACACAGGATTGGTGTAAGACCATGGCGTTCATCCAGTCAACCAGGGTTGAGTAGTCGGAGTCTCAAGCAGTCGGAGGACTTTGGGTGGAGTCAGAGTCGGATTTTTTGTCCGACTCCGACTCAGGAAGTCCGACTCGATCGTTTTTTACATCACACTCCTAAGTTGGGAATTTTTTTTGAAATGGTACAATTTCTTATGAAACTTTGGTTGAAACAGATAATTCTTTTTGTGTATCACGATTTCCATGGAGTGCCAGTTGCATCACAATTCTTGACAGTCAAATTTCATTTACTTTATGTTAAGGAGTCGGAGTCGGAAATTTTATCTCCGACTACGCAACCCTGCAGTCAACCAACCCTATTTATTAATTATTGATGTGTTAGGAAAAACAATTGGGAATAAAATAAGCACAGCCACAAAATAAACTAACGGATACAGAACATGGTGAGGAAAAATTACAAATGAAGAGAACATGCCTATTTACAAAAGGAATGGATCTAGTTCAGCTATGTCTTACCCGCAAGTCAGCCGAAGGTTTTGTGCGATCCAGTTTAGATTTTCGCTGTAGTAAAAGTATCCTACATACTGACAACCTATCCTTATTTTGATAATATTGAATTTGACATTTTTGATGCAGGTTGTCTTCAGTGCCACTTTATCACGTCTGTTACCATTGCAGTTATGATTCGAATGCTTTCAGTACATTAGCTTAAGGTAAATTTAGTTTGCTAAGATCAAAGTAAGTCATGCAGTGTGCGGCCCTCATTAATATGTCATTCAATGTGCGACCCTGGTTAAGATAGTGACATAATTTTTGGCTCAGTAAGCCATTTGGTTTGGACATAGCTTATCTAGTTTAAGTGAGGAAGTTTGCTGTAGTCATAAAAATGGTAAATGCAATATCAAAAATATCAAAAAATATTGATGAAGTGCAAACAAACTGCAAAAAAACAAAAAATATGGAGTATAATTGTGTGCGTGAAATGGGTATGTGCGCAGGAAAGAATGACAAACAAAAAAGTAGAGATACATAGAGAACAATACTTGTGTTCTGCTGTTGCCAAGGATGTATCGAGGTTACATGGCGCGGGCAAGCGGGACATTGTGACCCCTTGCCCCCCTCACTACGCCCCTGTCTGTTGCGCAAACGTTTGCTTTGAAAATGAATTTCTGTGGCTGAGAGCATAACTTTGGTGATCGGAAGTTCTAAACGTAGTTTTATTGGATGTTTGTTAATGATTCAGCTACAGCTAGGTAAAGAGCTGCATTTTTTCTTTTGTATTTTTTCTCACAAGGTACGCTTTTATTTCGAGCCCACAGCTTGCTCCCCGGCAGTGTCATGCCCAGTTTATCTGCAGCAGCTGCGTTTTGCCTGTGAAGCTGATATTTGTTTGCCAAGCAGAGTATCGGCAGCGATAATTCAACCGTTGTTAGAGATCGGCAGGTTTATTTGTTACTCAGAAGCATTGAGGGCAGCGAAAGATAATCAGTGAGCCACTCAGTGTCAGCCGAGGTTAGAGAATGTCCAGTAAACGAGCTTAGTAAGGAAAATTTTCTGACAAGACAAAGGTTAAAAGTGATCATTCTTCAGCAAAGTTACCGTCAAATCTGAAACATTGTTACCTTGGATTAATCAGTTTAACATCAATTTNTGGAATGAACNCAAGTAGAATGACGGAAATTGAGGCCAATGGGGACTAGTGGGCAAATTCAGGTGTTACAAAAGGTGTACTTATAACAACTGATATCACTGCTTGCAACCATACCACACTTTCCATGCACTGTAACTCGCTCCTCATCGGCCAATATAAAATTATTTTTTTTGTGGACACATTATTTCAAGACTAGTAGACATAGAAAACCCTCGCTGGAATATCCCATGACCCCATGTGGTGGACCGGGGCACTCACGCTAATCGAAGTGGGACCATCCGGGCATAACCACAGGTCATTTCCTTTGAAAAGTTATTCGTTTTAACTTGTTTGCATAAAAACCGTCAACCGCTACGCATCAAACTTTGTACGCAATTGATCAAGTTACAAAGTGATTTTAATTCTCCTAAACAAATATTCGGTAATAATTTACGGTTAACGAGTGGTAAAGTCCGAACAACATGAACGGGTCTGACTCATCATGCATCTTATTTTCAGGATACAGAAAACATCTATTTCTTTTAAACGCCTGCATTGAATTTCGAAGTCTTTACCTGCAATATTCAGTAGCTATTCCAAGCGTTTCACAACGTTCCATGCGGCTTAAGTTCCGTTTTACCAAAGCACAATGCAGCTACTTTAGGTTGAATTAATGTGGTAAATCTGTTCAAGACCACTTATCGCTATCCGCAGTATCGTAACCAACTCCACTTTCGGGATATTCACTATTCACTTGAAGAGGCAAAACAATGGTTTATTCGCAGCAAAAGACTGGGATTCTTTGACTCGCAGTTGTCATGGGTAAAAGTAGCAGATTTTTAAAACTTCCATCATTAGGGTGGATTTTGCTTTTCTTGGACTGTTTCTTTTCGCGATGAACGACATTTTTAAGGGAAAAAATGTTGACTATGATTCCTTTGCCTGTCTCTAGGTCAGGGTGGGCAATTCATTTAGCTCGGGGGCCACTTTGAGATGGCCGCGTTCAGCGGAAGGGCGTAACTTCTAATGGAAATATGTAGGAGCAAGTCTCGGTTCAAGTAAGCCTCAGCACTGATATTTGCTTCAAGTGGGAGGAATTTTCAGATTTAAAGGTTTTTCCTAATTGCCTCCGCGGGCCACTGAAAACGTTGTGGCGGGCCACATGTAGCCAGCGGGCCGCTAATTGCCCAATCCTGCTCTAGGTTATCTCAACAGGGTAAGACGACGAAGCGACGTTTCTTAAATCAGTCGAAATTCTTCTTCTGTAGGCAATTTAATAAATGCAAAAAGCTATTAGGATTAGAAAATTTATCTATACACATTCTACGGTAGTTTAGAGGATGACAATCCTAAGCTCTGAACAAGAAAGTCGTATTCGATTTTGCAGTTAGTCTTGTAAAAGCATAGATGCGATAATTTTGCAACTTCATATAATTTAATTGGATGAAGAATGTAGAAACCAACAAAGAACCGCAAAAGAAGCCTCAATGTCATTTGTACATACTGCGAAATTATTTTTATCCATAAGCGTTATCTGACGTCAAGGTCCCTATTTCTTGTAGTCTTAAAGGTCCCATTACTAATATTTTTATGTAACTATCGACTTCTTTCAGTATCCCAAACAGCTTTGTCCTGTGCTATATGCCAAATTCACACGCTTAATGCCAAATAACGTAACTTGCACAAAAAGTTTTCTTCATTTCGTAAGATGCAAACAAATCTAACAACAATGCTATTGTTGTGAGTGAGCAAACTTTTTTGTTGTTCCACAGTACGAGAAAGACCCTTTCCAATCTGCGCAAGCCCCGAATCGCTCACTCGTCGTGTCGCTTTTATTCGGAAGAGCAGACGAATAGCAAACAATCCCAGGCGCTTAGTCATTTCTGTCGCTTGCTACTCCAACACGATATCTGATGCTTGCTCACCCTTCACAGCTAATTGCGCGGTAAATGACTTGGTTCAAAAAGTCGAAGCGGATGTTGCGTAGCAACAGGTGTTTATTTCCGTCAAGAGCCATACAGGGCAAGTCATATAATGTCGAAAAATCTGGGCATCGAGACCTTGCGAAAATAAAATGGAAGTTACCTCATGATATTGCAAGCAGATAATAATCGAGGTTTATCAGATATAATAAGTGGCTGTTACAAAAGACGTAGGTCAGAGATGGAGAATTGCAGAGATTTATTTTCGAAACAGTTTCCGTTCACCGGAAAAAACGTCTAAAGTTTTCAACGTATTCTTCGACGATANGAACTTCGTCTGAGTAAGAAANCTGAGGTAAACTTGAATATCTGCTTNAAAATANCTCGTCAATTTCAGTACTTCAGAATAACGACAGACACGAAGGTATTGATAAAAGTAGCATTAGGAAAAAACCNGTGATTTTTGCATAATCGNCATACAAATTAGTGAGCAAAGATAAGAACGAGCACGATTTTCCTGCAATGCTCTTTTCAAGAGCCCCGAAAAACTGGAAAGGTTTTTCTGTCCCCGCAGCGCCTATCACAAACCCGCACCTGATGTTACAGTGAAACAGCTATTGCCATCGATATTATGTTGTTTCTTTTGAATGACAGCTCGACAGTGTTGTAGCGTCCCAGCTTTTTGACCCCAGGTTTGAGCAGCAACTTATTGCAGCGCCCTGGTCTAACAGACTCAATCTTGAACACCAACTTGTTACTCGAATAAGCCGAGCCCACAAGAATTAGTACGAAACTAACAAAAACTGCAAAGTTGCTTCTGCTTTCCTAAAAGCTGTTTTTACTTTCGTGGTCCTGCCCACAATTTCCTCGACAATATTTGAATTTCCGTTCAAACGTTTTGCTGTTAATAGCTTTTATTTTTCCGTTTGCCTTTTCATAAAAGGCAGAAGTTGATGTGTGTCATTGCAGCAAGCCAGCAAAGGCATTTTATATCAAATCCACAGTGCTACTATCGTCCAACCTTCGTGTAAAACGGTGTGGTTTTTGACATCTTGCTTTCCGAATCGAAAGTCAGTTTGGCTTGGCATGCACTCCTGCTGCAACGTAATTCTTTGGGATTTCAGTTAGTATTGATTTTGCTAAACTTTAGCCATACGTTTTGTGGGATAGTCAGGTACCTTGGCTTCAGGTATGTTTTGTAGCTTGTAAGCCTAAACACCCGGCCCTATAAAAACAAAGCGCCATTGTGATGCAACAAACCAACACTTGGGTGATTTTAGTCTTGGCAGAGTCTGTGACGGCATCGCCCTTTTTGGTTTCAATTCGCAGAATGTTAATTCTTTCGCAAACCGTAACGTCGGGTCGTTGCACTCCTTACAACAAGTACCAGTTGAACAAACAGTGACAAAACGAAAACAGTTGTTTCTGTTGCGGCAATGCAAAGTTTGGATTGTGCACCGGACTTCAATTACGCTAAGCCAACCTGGAAGAAATATATGAATCACAAAAATCCTCATTGCCGCTTTAAAGTAAGCAATGTTGACCTTGAAGCAACATCGTGAACATTTTGGATATTTGTGGCGAATCTAGATCTGTTGTTAAAGCGGGTTTCAGAAAAGAGGTTGACGAAATGAAACCAAGGTTAAAAACAAGGGGGCTGGTTAGTGAAAGAAAATGGAGTCGATATCTCCAGTTGAATCGCTATACCGCCAAATTCCAAATTGAAAAGTTGCTTGAAGTTGAGTCGTCATCAAACCAGCATTCTTGGACCGTGGACCACGCGGCTGCTTTCGCAGTGACTGCCTGCTGCACTAGTTAGGAGTCAATGGCAGCACCGTACGTTGGATGACCAGCACCGTTGGATGACCAGCACCGTACGTGAACTGTTTCCTTGCACCCAGCCATTAACGCCGAGCACGAGGCTGATCAAGTCACAAGCTACGTTTGTCAAGTCTTCGGTGTGACCCGACCGGGAATCGAACCCAACTTACCAGCTTTGGTAGCGTGTGCTCAACAAACTGTACAGCACTTGGCCGGTCTCCTTGCAGAACAAATTACGAAAGATCCGAGCCTCTTCCGAAGACGTTTTACAACTATTTTGTGTCAGCACCAGGTAGTGGCGTAACTGGCAGGAGGCAGGGAAGGGTTAATCTTCCCATGGTAAGCTAAATGTAAAACCCGGGACCCCCGCTTAGCTTATATTTCGGTATTTAGTATTCTTTTCGGTTTTCAGGAAGCTGTTGCTTTTTTGCGCCTCTTGTAGTATTTTCCAGTGATTTTAGCATGGATATCCACGGGTTTTAGCATAGATACCCACATCCGGATTCAATCTCATTTCTCAACTTTTTTCTGATTGTTGGCTAGTGGGCCCCCTTAGCTAAGTTTCATCCCCTGGCTCAAACCTACAGTTACGCCACTGGCACCAGGCAGGAGATGCTTCATCCCAAACGAGGTTCCAAAATCTGTTTCTTGTTAAGCTGATTTGTTTCCTGATCGCTCATTGGGATTTTTTTATGTTCAACCACCAAATGTACTGTAATCTCAGTAGTTTTCGCAGCGAAACCAAAGATTGAGAAACACAAAAAGGTATCACGCGTCAATATAGTTAGTTATTTAACTGAGGTCATGTGGTTTAATCTAGAAGACGTCCATTGCTATTTTCTTTGTGTTGCAACAGAAGTTGAAAAATATTCGCTTGTTTTGAGTTTCCATCACTTCAACTTAAGTGAAGTGTTTGCAACGCGCGACATTGATAATAATTTTTGTGAGTGCTGAAATGTAACACTGTGTTGACATGCACTTGACCCGAGACTATGATTTGCTCCGACCAATCAATAGTAATTTGGTGGCACGCACTTTGTAACCGGT
>JGI24021J15306_10005610_pt1 | contig 14934 bp, 8 predicted proteins | sample Ectturendosymbi1_FD_15306 | JGI IMG/M metagenome (IMG submission 15306)
TTTTTAGTAATTTTTAATGGCTCAAGTATATTTACCATCAAAACGCACCAAATTTATACCTGTTTTTCTGTTATGGGCCTACCACCGGAAAACTTGTATAACAAACGCTTCAAAAATATGTCGATTTTTGTAGATTTGGTTTACATCCATACAAGCTCCACCTGGTGTTATCGCATAAAACTTATCAAGAGATTTGTTACGTCACAATAGCTTATTGTTACGTCACAAACAGGTTTGTGGCCCGCAGTAAATTTCCTCATGTGAAAAGTGGCCCGCAACACTAAAAGGTTGNGCAGGCCTGCTCTAGCCTATGGAAATATTATTTCTNAGTAAGAATGCACTGTAGTGTTTATATCATAAACNCTCTTCTCGCAGCTAACTGTATGTGCAGTTGAGCACCNTATTTATTCNATTGTAAGCCGCGGNTTATAAAGTTTCTTTCATTTCATGCGGCTTAAAATCAAGGGCGACCTACCGGTACATTTTTTTTNTTTTTTTGCTTTATCGAAAGGTATAGATGACGCTCAGTCTTTCCTTGGTTACGTTTTGTCGACCAAAGTCTTCTTTCGCATTCGATTTTCTTCAGCAACACGTGCATATCCGTCACAGGAGGGATTGTGATGGACAGAAGGCAGTTGTAGTGGTGTAAGCATCATTAATACGGGAAACGTACGAGTACGCGAACGTCGCGAACGCATCTTAGAGGCTTAGGTAACCTCTGTTCAAGCGCGGTTTACAATCGAGGGCAGCTTACATTAATTTTTAACACCATTTCGTGCGGCTTACAATCAAGGCGGCTATCAATCGAGTTAGTACGCCAGGCACATAATCGACTACTGAAAAAAGCAAACAAGAACGTTGCAAATCAGCGAAAACATAAATTTTACAAACGATGGTGTCATGAAATACGTCATAGGGGCCCTCGAGTGAAAATTGCCCCGGGCCCCCTCTACCCTTTCATCCGGCTCTAGTCACTGCCCCCACAAGTTCATGCAAAACAACAAAATATGAACGATGTATTCTTGACAGAGGACGAATCAGCTCTGGAAACATCCAATTGAGTCGCTTTGAGAATAGCGAAGGAAAGAGCCCGCATGCAATCTACAAACGACTTATCAAGCCTTGCGCAATGAATACAGTTGAACTTCCGTGTGGAAAGAAAGCAAGGAATAAAAATTCAGAAGATTTCTTTATCAACTGATGCAATACGCCACCGTATAAGTGATACGTCACAGGACATACCAGACCAGTCAGCAGGTGAAATTCGAACTGGTCAGGCAAAAATCAATCTTCAGCTAAATAAGTCAATACATGTGTCTAACTACGCACAATTGTTGGTTTATTGTCGATATATGCATGCTGGTGAGTTCAAGAAATTGTGCAAAGTTTGAAGGCGACAACAAACGCAGTTGAAATTCTGAAGCAAATAGATGATTTATTTGAACGGAATTATCTCCTTGAAATACGTAGACTCGCTTTGTACACACGGCTCTCTCTCTTTGATCAGAGCTAAGCCAAGCATTGACAAGCAAGTGAAAAAAACGTACATCAAACACATTGTTTCCTCTTACTGTGCCCATCATCGGTAAGCACTGTATGGAAAGTAGGCTAAAACCTTTCCAGAATACCTAAAAATGGTTTTGCAGCACATTACCCAATCTGTAAATTATATCAGATGCGTGCTTTTAATCATCGCCTTTTTAAAATGTTGTCTGATGAAATGGGGTCAGACCACACGGTTCTCATTTTTCACACTGAGGAGAGATGGCTTCCTGGAAGCTGCTTTTTTTTCGCTGAGACATGTCGATCATTTTTTGCTGAGACATTTTGGTCACTGAAACATTTCGGTCATGTTTCTCACAGTTGTATTAAAAATCGCCGTAACAGTGTTTTTTAGCCTATATTATCAGACATTCTGACTGAAATGACTGGATTTTGTCAATTCAACAGTTTTATATTTCCCTACAGCAGAAGTGCGTTGAAAAAAGAAGTGGCAAATTATTTTCACAAATTGGCAAATTGTTTGAAACTGAAAAAATTACTATATTTCTCAAAAAATTTTTCGAGAAAAATTTTATGATGAATTTTTATTTTTCGTTACTGAGGCTAAGTCCACTAACAAAAAATGGACTAAAATACGAAAATGCATGTCTGAATTTACAACATGGTGTATTCACAAACTTCAATGGGAAACAATTCGTTGGCGAAGTTGGGTTAAGCAACGAAAAAGAAATTCTCATGAAATTTTTTCTTGAAAAACATTTTTTGAGAAAAAGTTTTTTTCAGTTTCATACGATACACTATTTTTATTTTTTGATTTTTCTAGGACTTATTATGACGTCATGTAAGAGAGTGATGACAGTTTTGTAGCTGCGAAATTTCTCCAAGTACGAAGACTATTTCCAGGTTAAGCCAAATCTTTGAGACAGCAAATGAAATACGTTGCAAACAAAGTACGCTACCACTGCTAGGTTTTGAAAAAACAGTTATTCAGCAAAAAAGAATTGCAGCTGAGAAGAAGCCTTTTAGCTAAAATTTACAAATAGCTGTTAGTAAACTCATCAATCAAATCATTTTTGGCAAGTGTTTTTGATGTGTTGAACGCCGTTTCACTAACCTAATGCTAAAACAAGACAACGTGAAAGGGCTTTTTCTCGTATGTTTTGTTTCCAACCTCCTGAAGAATCTGCATCTTGAGCATATGGTAGGACCTTGGCTGAAACTAGCTGATGCAAAGTGCGAAGCGCTAACCCAGCCAATGAATTATTTCGTATGCTGACTATCTGCAGAAGATATGTTGTAGTAGACTTTTATTTTGGCACATCCTTCACTAGTAAACTTACGTCTTTATGTTGAAATAAATTTTTGTTACTCCGTTGGTAATGAAGCCAAACCATCCATTCACAAAAATAGACCATTCTATTAAGAAGCAAGCGAGAAGAAATGTGAATCCAACAGATCCAAAACCATGCCTCTGAAGAAAAACCAACAGGAATCCCAAACCGACAAATACCATCACATTTACGTCCAAGTACACTGGAAAAGAAAGACAGGCAACGTGGGAAATCATACGTTTGCATTATTTTAACCCAAAAATTTAACACCTATTTGACTTTAGTCATGGATTTTAGAGCCTCTTCAGGGAGAAAGCTGTGCAGGCCATTTAATAAGAAAAATTTTCATTAAAACACCGAACTGTCACAAACATCATAACCGAACATCCCTCCATGTGGTAAAAGATATAAAATTTATGCCAGCTGCATCATCTTTGAAATACTGTATAATACTTTGCAAGCAAAACCAAGTTTACAGTTGGTTTTCCCAAGTGTAGAAGATGACAAAGAGCGCCATAGTCATTAAAAAATTTGACAAACGATGTTTTTCCAGAATTGGTTTTGTTTTAAGCTATGATTGCCATTATACACTCTGCTAAATCTAGGTTTGGTTTGTGCAGCAGTTCTGACACAGTATAAGCTGCACTGGCGCAATAAAAGCAACAAAGAAAAAACAAAACATTCCAGTGTGGTCTTAGCATAGGAAAACTTATATATGCAATAGCATGTTAAGCTCAACTCTGTTGAAAAGAGAAAATATTCAGACGTGATACACGATGAAAGAGTAGTAAAAATTAAGGAAACGTAGATGTCGGATGACCCTCAGACATACAAGATGTTCACATTTTCAAATACGTGCAAATGAATTAACTTACGTACTAATGTTTACTAGTGGCAAACTGTGAGTTTGAGTAATTGCATTGATAAAACTCAGATACTTTGAGAATTTTGCTTAAAAGAATACGATTCAGAGTACGATACTATGTTTTTCAGCCATAACTTGTTTTGAACCTTTTGTGAAAAGATACAGCCTAAAATAAATTTTGATACCGCATGAAAGCAAGTCGTCTTATTGCTTAATTTTTTTTCGAAAAAAAAGTTGAAAAAGAAAAGTCGATTTTGTACATTAGTTTATCCGGATAAACTTCCTTCAAATCATTGGGAAAGTATTGGTATGAAATCTACGTATAACAGCGCTATTGGTGTATACAAGGAGAGGACATGAGGAAACATTGACTAGTTCCTTTTTGAAATTGGACTGTGCCATCTTACTTTTTAATAGCATTATAAAAGTCCGGTTAAAACAAATTGCTTTAAGCTCTATTTAACCAAAGCTGCTAGAAAATGAGAAAATCTTCAAAAGAGATTCAAAAATGTAATTGAAACACCAGTCTCCAGGAGATGGTACGTTTTTTTAAATAAATGGTACAACACATTCGGCAATTTATGGCACAAAAAACTAAATTTAGGACAGCTCTTTCTTAATACGTGTAGGTATATTTTTCTTCTCTTTCTTTTTTAAACGATAATAATTTTTCATAATCGGTACTTCTTTGAAATCGTGAGCTTTGAAAACTGAAACATTGATGTTTGGAAACAGCGAAGAGTTAGAAAAGAGTCATAAATCAGATATAATCATGATTAACATGCAAGCCCTTGCGCGACTAGACATTCAGCAAAACATCGTCATCATGTTTTCTTTTGCAATACCTCAGGTAAGTAAGCCTACTTCTTATTCAAAGAAAAAGATACAGACAGCATCGCAAGCATTTTATAAAAAGAAATTTGTTTAATATCAAAAGGACGTTTTTTCTTAAATATAAAAATTAATGAAGCATGCAACGCCATCTTCTCCAAAGGCAATGAATATTAGTGATCTCTCGGTTAAAAATGCTCCAACCCTTCAAGGACGGCAAAGCAAGCCAGATTCATGACTTGGACTTTGTCTAGTCAGCACCTTCTAAAGAAGCGGAAAGTCTCCTAAGTTCTATTTTAAAAAATTCGGACACTTTCGGGTTGAACCTTTTTGGTGTGACGTCACGACTGGGGGAGATTTTGGGATGACGTAATCAGGACCTAAGAAAAAATTCAAGTGGCAATTTAACCGTCTTTTCTTTAAAAAAATAGGCAAAACTCCGCATCTTTAAAGCCCGTAATTGGCCATACAGCCCCAGTGGTTGGCAAGTTAAGGCCTAAAACAACAAATAAATAATTAATTGTCGATTTTTTGGCCATAACATTTACTGAAACGTGGACACTTCTCTATGTACAATGAGGTTGCCTCAGTTTTAACCAAGGCCTTTAAACAAAGAAAAAGGTTGATAACGAAAAGAGGAATAGAAAAATTGTCCGAAGAGTCGAAATTAATATTTCAGATATGAATTACATTTTTTGCCTTTGTCAAGGAAAAACGTGTTTTTTGATTGATAAAATATGTTTTGCTACAGCAAACAAACCATATAACTTTTTTTATTTCACTTTAACATACTTCGATAATACAACTCGAATTCCGACTGGCCATTTTGTTTTGCAATGCTGGTTTTGTTTGCGGAGGGTCCAGTTGAAGCGTCATATTCTCCAAATAAACCAGCGAAGATCATGAAGATGACTTGAGCTACGAGAAGCAAAGTTGTCAGTTTCCCACGCGTATTTCTGCAAAGTATTGGAATATACTTCATAAAACGTTACCCAACTCATCTTCCCTTTTGCACTTGTTGTTGGACAAAATTTTAACTGAAATAAAGTTGAGCGACATGCGGTGCGGTGAGTGGTATGTTTTGTGTTTAAAAGTTGTGTTCTTTTAATGTGTTTGATGTAATTTTCCGACAATGCAAAAACAGCTCATAGACAGTGGTCCACACTTTCTAGTGGTTCACACAGAGTTCCATAAAACCTCGATAAAACGTTCCTGAAAATTGTAACCTTGTGCAATACATTTTCGACTTGTTGTTCATGAGGTGTCAGCACAGCCAAGTGGTCCATCGGAAATTTTTTTAAAAAGGTGGTCCATGGGCCAGGAATGATTGAGAAACACCGCTGCAGAGCAGCATCGATGTATTTCAACACACTTTTTAAGCTCTTGCACGTCATACGAAACGACGCGGTGGGTCACATTTGGCCGCACGCCCTTACTTGGCACAAGTGTATTTTACTTTTGATTGACCCAGTGTTGGGCGTAAGCACGTCTAAAACGGTTGCGCTAACTTGAACTAACTTCCTTTGGTTTTCTAAGAGGACTATGAATAAAAGACCCGGTGAGTTGCTGTCCTCTTAAAATTGCATGCTTGTTGACACGTCGGTTTTCCTGATGATAAACATCTGCTAAAGCGCAGTATTCATTGCCGGCGCGGCAAATGAAGACCTCCACATATATTTCCTTAACTCAAGCGACTTCCATCGCTTTTCCCGGAGAAGCTCGAACAAGACTTTTTTATTTTTACTGGTCACTGCATAACTTGTCGCTTCACTGCAGCGCAGTGGTGCTCAAACTTTTTGGTTCGTGGGCCACATTTGTCTTTCAGAAACCCTTCGCGGGCCACAAGAATTAATAAGCTCAATAAAAATTCTCTATAAAATTCTCTTAAATGATTAAAGTGTTAAGTTTTCTTTCCAATGAAAATTGCTTCGCGGTCCACTCCAGAGGGCCTTGCGGGCCACGATTTGAGCACCACTGCTGTGGCATTTGTGGTTGTAACGCACCTTCAAAAAGGCGACAGTAACTGCCAGGTTTTGAAATAAAACCTATGTTAGTATGGCAATCGTTTAGAGACGCCCTTGTGCCCGTGTGTAAAGACGCCGGTTTCCGTCTAACATCCAAACAGTGTTTTTGCTGCAGTACCGTTATTAGACTTCTTCAAATTCCAACTCGTTTCAAGAAAAATTTATCCTTGTATGCCGATCACCTTTCTACTAAACTATTTTTATTTTTTGCTACCATTGACCATTCCCTTTTCAACTTAAAAAAAGTTGGGGAATTGTCTGAAGTAATCTGTAGTTTCATGTTTTTATTTGACGCGGAAATTAAATGTTAAAGTTAGGTCTGGAACACTACACCCTGCTGAAACATGACTGTGCAGACTTTGGCTGGCAGTGTATTTGAAATAGAACGTATTAAAGTTTCAGGCTCAAAATATGTGCTGTCCAAATAGTATAGAAACGGTAGCTGCGTATCGCAACTAATGCTGTTGAACAATTCTTGTAACAGTAGTAACAGTCACTGCGACAACTGTTCATGCAGAAACATTTTGCAAAAACTTTCATTCGTTGCTGATAGGGACATCTGCGCGACGACAGCACGAAAAAAGAAGCCAGCATGTTTGAAACTCCTTTACACAAAAGGAGGCTGAATAAAACAAAAAATGTCAACGATGAAGCCTAAAACGAATATATGGCAATGATCAAACAGCTGATTACACCGCAGCTCATCTGATCACATTGCTTGCACTTTGAAAGCATTCCCTGGCAGCTTTGGAATGTAACGCATGTGAAAGTCATAGCGGTCTCATTACGCAGCGAACGTAAAGACTTCACTGTACATAATCTTCTCAGGATAAATATTGTAATACATTCCCGAGGTTTCAGACCCGTCGCCAGCTCAGGCTTTTAGGGGGGATAATTTGGACGGAGGTGGGTGTTGAGAACCATATTGAAGCTAATCTCAACTTAAAAACCTTCTACCCTTATACTACTGATTCACCTGGTGATTACATGAATCAATATGATACTGGAAAAAATACATCTGGTGACATTTCAGACATAGGTGTAAGAGCAGGCAAATTTTTACGGGTGCGAAGAATTTTTGCCCAAATATCCGCAAACTTGCCCGAAAAAGGCAGCGAACATGACCTTCAAAAAAAGCGACTGCACTGCTTCACTTGGCGCAAGACTTCAACCACCATTCTTTGCCCAAATTTCTCCTAACATGCCCGAAAACAACTCAATTAAAACATGACCCCTAAAAAAAGTCTTCACTTTTATTTTGGGTGGCATTTTTGTAAATTAAACGCACATACAGGAAAATTGCGAAGATTTGCACATTTGTTGCCCAAATTTATTCACACTTTCCCGGATTTTCGGGGATTTTGCCCGGATTTTCACTAATTCAAAACTTTTGGTGGTGCTGTTGCTACCCTGCACACACGCCTCCTACACCTGTGATCACAGATGTTGCGAAAACGCCAGGCAATAGACGGCATAGCCATATAAAGAATCTAACTGAGCATTAATGCAATAATCCACAGTGTAGCACATTAATTCCAAGGTTATAGATGGGGTATACCAGTCACAAGTCGTAACTAGGGGAGATATGCTTAAAAATTAAGCATCCATGGGCGTCGGAAGGATTTTTTCCAGGGGGGTCCAGTAGGGGATTTTCCCAAAATTTTTTTCCAGGAGGGGCCAAAAGTGGTGAAATTTGGTTTTTACCCCACGAAATTGAAAAAACAACCTTTTTTTGCTAATAATTCCAAAATCTGCCCCCCCTTCCGAATAATTTCAAAACCTGCACCCCCTTCCGACGCCCATGGCCCTATCTACAACAATAGAATCAATGTGACTGCACTGGGGATTATTACAAGTACAGCCATTAAATATAAAACAGACACTTGTACTTACGTCATTTTATTGTGAGATGTTAGAGCAGCTTGCTACTCTGAAAATTCTTTCGTTTTCCGTTTTATAAGGTGCTCACGATCTAAGTTACTGCTTCCTGCCGCTCAACGCAATTCGTGGCTTCCCGCGTCCTGCTGCTCAGCAGTTGTAGCTTACTGTATACTGCTTCTCGACGAAAGTCGCGCCTAAAACACCGCGTCTCTGCTGTGCATTTTTTTGCAATGTCACTGCAGGTTAACTAACCTTGTTCATCGGTGCTCATCTGCTATGCTGCGACTGAGGCAAACCAATGCGTGATTTCTTGGAAAAATAAAATCATAGAGCGCAAAGTTGTATTCAAGAGTTTGAAAATGGGAAATTCGTCACGAATTTTTATTTACTGGAATCAAGCAAAAGACCATAAACATTTCTTGCGTTTTGATCCCTTTCCTTATATTTCCTCTAAAATCCTTTTTTTACTCAATCACATAACTTCTTAGGTAATTCAATTACGAATGTATGGAGTACAGAATCTCATGTTTGGCACCCCAGCCGCTTTAACTTCGAAAATTCTGCTGTTGCCAGCGACATATTAACGTATTGAAAACCCGTGAGCCAGGAAATATGATATCCTTTGGTAGATCTTTCCCAAAGTTTTTTGTTACTGAACGCTTAAACTTACTGTAAACCGGCCCCGTTAGGGTTTCTACCATTTTTTACCTCGTAAAGTGTGCTGCATCTTCAGCAGCGTGTTGCAATCATGCTCTGTTTACTGAAATATGATTCAATTTTTTTTGCTTACTCCTCACCATGCGTGAGGATCGGAAACCAGGCCAGTAACCAGCTGGGGACACCAGAGGTGTCGAAGAGTTTTCTGAGAGAGGCCGAAATTTTTTAAACCATTTCCAATAGTTTTAAAATATGTCCAACTAATTTTTACAGGGGGGGCGAAAAAATTTTCACCTGGTTACGGGCCTGATCGGAACAAACACTAATTAAAAAACTGAGAGCTTTGCAGTGTTTGAAAGCTCGCGTTTTGTGACCATTGAGCGATAAAGCTCACGCAGAACTGCACAGACTTGCTTTTCCAACCCGTGCATCAATCTCCCTATTCCGTCACTCGTGAATATCACCTCAAAATACTTGAACTTCTCCATCTGCTGCAGCGGCGTGCAAAGGTCTGGTGATGCCCGGGGCAACTACTTGATTGTATGTCCCCTACCAATTTCTAGTACAGTATTTAGGAATGCGTGAAATACAGGCATTTGGAATATGTAACAACTAGTGTTGACTAAAAGCAATTTTCAAAAAATGAATGTAAAAATATTCAAAAGAATATTTATTGTTTTTAATGTGTTGGCAATCATTTGTTTTATTCTGTGAACTTGAGGCATACGTTCATAAGGAAAATTCTTCTATTAATAGTATAACTTGAGGAACTAGATATTATATCCGGTTACGCGTGTAAATAAGTATCAGATATAGGCCCACCAAGAAGATAGCACTTGCGACGAATGATAAGAGATGGGGTTGTCTTTTTTTCTATTATAAACAGTATCTGAAATTGTGCAGCCATGCAGTTTGATGCATTGCTGCCCTTTATTGTTTTCTAAACTATAAACAAATGACTAAGGACATTGTTTAGTAAAAGCAGATGAAGAAGTAACTCTTTTTATTCAACCGGAACAAATAACAATTCAGTTACACAATTGCCCACTTATCAATTTCTCTTTCACAAATGAGCTCTCTCACCTGAAAATATTTACACTATCTAACATGAAGCTTTTTTAAATCTAAGTTTGAACAAGCAAGTTTAAGAGGTCTCGGTTTTTCTTCACTGTAGACCTACCGTCCACTTTGCTTTGATTATGGCGTTTATAGTGAAATGATAACAAATTTAAGAATAATAAAAATAAAGCACTTTTCAGCAATTTGTCGCCTGCCGTACTTACGCCCCCTTGCGAACCTTTCACGCCCTCTATGGTAACAACCCGGACTCTGGAAAGAATGGAGAGATAATTTGAAGACTACAAGTCGCAGGTTAAAAATAGGCTCACACTAGTTTGCTAGCCTTCAAAAGGTGAAGAGATATAGGGTATAAGGCGTTAAGATAACGATGTCAGTGCTTCATCTCTAGGGTCACTTAATACACAATTACATGTTCCCCTCAGGCAAGTTCCCATCAGACCGATATGCAGTATGTGTTAGTAGTTATATACAATACAAACAAGCATGTAGGTACAGCATTTTAATAAAATGTCATTTTTGTAACTTCACTTTTGGATTACCTTGCCTTGGGTGTCCTGGAGTGTCGCCCTGTTCGCTCCCTTCTGCACGTCCCTGCTGCAGTTTATTGCCACTTACTTGCAGTACACACTGGCTTGGGTTTATGGAGAGACATAATACCTCGGTCTTTTTAGTGCTGATTTTCATTCTCATTTGGTCGCATTCAGCTGAAAACCGATTAAGTGTAAGGTGGAGGCCCTATTCAGAGGATGTTAGCAGCACCAAAATGTCCGCAAAAAGCAAACGGTTTATTCTGCAGCTTTCAAAAGCGAAACCCTCGTCGACCCGGATGTGCCTGTCCAAATCATCAAGACTATGAAGAGCAGCGGTGACACTCAGAGCCGGATTAAAGGGTAGAGGGGACCAGGGGCAATTTTCACTGGCGGGAGCCCATGACGTATTTCATGACGTCATCCGTTGTATAATTTATGTTTTCGCTGATTCGCAACGTTCTCGCTTGCTGTTTCCAGTAGTCGATTATGTGCCTGGCGTATTAACTCGATTGTTAGCCGCCTTTGATTGTAAGCCGCACGAAATGGTGTTAAAAATTAATGTAAGCTGCCCTTGATTGTAAACCGCACTTGAACATAGGTTACCTAAACCTATGAGATGCATTCGCGAAGTTCACGTACTCGTCCATTCAGTAGTGATTCTAGAATTAAAAAAGTGGGGGACCACTGCGGGGCCAAGGAAAAAGTAGGGGGGCCAACATAAATGTCGATTTTGCATGGTGATTTTTCGTTGTTTTGAAGATTAAGTTGCTATCATTTACCCAATCAAACCCAACATGCAGTAGGCTTGTGAATATCATTAAATATGAACTATTGTTACTACAGTATTCGCTAGAGATATCTAAACGCCACTGCAGATGAAATCATACACGTGTACTGCTACGTCGAATATTCTGTGCTAACCGTGCAACTTCCACGGCACTGCGCATGTACAACGAAACACCATTTTCCGTACACAATTGTGCCTGCCCCACATGAACGAAAACAGCTCCACGAAGGTGAATACAATTCACATGAATGCGAAATGTTTCCAACCACAAATTCCATCTTGACACAGAGACAAGTATAGGCTGATGATAGCCAACTAGTTTCGTCAAAATATTCTTACCACAAAACACACAAAAAAGAAGCCATCTGCCAACAGATTGGTGACGACTCACTAATCCGATTTTGTGGTAGCTTATGGACATTTTGTGGTTGTGTTGTAACCATAGCAATGTTATGCAACTACTATTACGAGTGTACAGTGGCGTACGCAGAAGTTTCATGGGGGATTTCATTCAGTGGCATGTGGTTGCCATTTGTATTTGGTGTGCGCTGTTTGTGACGTCACAATTTGACGTCATATTCATGTTTCCAAACCAATGTTTTGGCGAAGTTTGTTGACACATTATGCATATTCTTCTACACGCACTCTCCTTATTTTGTGTATCATTGCACTGAGTATAAACTATCAGCGCTCCAAGGGAATAAAACACACTCATCACTACGTCAGAGCAAGTTACAATTGCAAAATCAGGCTGCGCTAATGCCTAGTGCAGCTTTTCTCAAACGTTTTCATCTCGCGGACCCCTAAGTCACATATTTATTTTTTCGGACCCTGAATGCTCTAAACAACGAATAAGAAGACAACAGACCGGCTACACATGAAGAAAATGCATAATTCTTTTATTCATGTCAATATTTGCGCAGTAGTTTCATAAACGGACTCATCTGAGGCTCAGCGAGATTTGTGCTCCTAGCAACAATCTCCTACAAGTTTTTATATTTTAGGCTTGATTTTTTAACAAAGCTAGGCTAATGTCTCGTTTCACATTCATTCTGTATCGATATATTTGTTTTTCACCAAACTTGACAAACGAACCTCAACTGATACATAGCAGTGAAAGAAAGGACTACTTCCAATGCCATCATAGCCACAGTACTGCACGTTTGCAGCTGAGAAGCCCAGAAAAGAGGTAGCGAACGTGAAGAAAATTTTATCTTGGCTGTTGTATCGGCACGTAGACGTATGAACTCTTCTTTAAAACCAATTTCGTTCATGTCAGGTAAAATTGAATTTCTCATCCATTGAGCTCTTTTAGTTTCTGAAAAATGTGCTTATACTAAGAGATGGCCAACTTGTCTTTCTGTTGTTCTGTTGACTTTTGTAATTGTTAGGTAACAATGACTGACAACCAATTTGAGTGATGTAACAATGACTTTTGGTAGTACCGTGACGGTATGTTCAAAACGTCCAAATACGATGGACTACTCAATAAGCATATGGCCCAAAGGACAGGTTTAGTATTATTGCTTTACTGAGAACGTATTTTCAAGCTGTTCATCACTCTTAATTTCTTGAAGTTTTTACCACTTGGCGGACCCCCAAACACCAATTTTTTTACCCCCTGGGGGTTCTCGGACCCCACACTGAGAACCTATGGTCTAGTCCAGGGGTGGACAACTTGTGTTCGACTGGGATCGACTAGAAAATTCCCCCCCAACCCCCAACCAACCCCCTTGCGTACGCCCTTGCAGACTGCGCAAGGATCTGTGTGAGAATTATATTGCTCATTGTCTATTTGTCTGAATCTGTTTAGGTTTGGAGCTATAGTGCGTGTTTCGCTTATGACAAGACAGTCATACATCAACGCAGGGTTGAAAAGTCAGCTTTTGAGAATCAGTCAGAGGAAAAATCAGTGTGAATATTAAAATTAACGACTTTGTTGGGAATATTCTGCAAAATAAGTTTTACGCTTGCTGTTACATCTTGCTATCAGGTACACGCCTTAAACGCCGATGCGCACCTATCTTCGCGGCGCTGCTATGCTACTTTAGGTGCAACTGGTGCCGAAACATCGCTGTTGTTAACTGCACACTACATTGAATAGTCCTCACTCTATCCACGCTGCAGATGGGCCTTACCTCCAGTCTATATTGAAATTTATATCATCATCACTTCAATGAAACTTAATCCCTCGATTATCATGTCGACTTTCAATTCATCAACGAAATCATGTAAATATATTTTTCAGTTCGTACCTTTCAACTGAAAGTAGATCAGTGTTATCCACTCTTTCACTAATCATGGAATTTCTAGGAAATGTTTTCACTAATTTCATTTTTGAAAAACGTCTCTCGCATGAAGCGCTGGTGACGGGGAGTTGCAGCTACCAGTAACCATCAAACGCAGCTTTTTAAGTACTTATAAATGAAAAAAAAGTTGTTCGAGAGATATAGGCAGCTTCGAATCCTTGCGAAGCAAATTCTTTGCCAAAGTTATTTCTGGTTTTACATCATTTTCACTAAATGAATGTGATTTGTGAATTCTTTCAAGCGTTTTTCTGATAGAGATGTTTGACCTCCGGGGCAAAGATCTGAAATACACGAAAGAATTGCTTCTGAATCATTACAGAAAATCCGTACCAAATTCTACGAGGTTGCAGGACATGTGTAGGTAGAGTTAAAATTGTAGTCACGAACCAGTTACGTAAGATGTTTCGAAGTCATATACACAAAGCAGCAGAACGCAATACTGTAGCCAGGATAAATTCGGACAAATTAACTGAAACCATTTCGCAATGCTTTCACAAACCTTTTGCTACTGGGACAAGTACCAACCTACTGATAGTAATATAATCCAGTTCCTGAAATACACGAAAGATCAATCTTCCCATTTCTGTGACTTTATTTTAGTTTCGAAATGAATTTTTCAACACCGACCGCGGTCTGACTAAATTTCACGCAGGATGCGAGCAACTGCTGGTGTGTGTCGCCATAAACAACTCTAGTTACCCGACCGTCAAAAACAACAACACAGCCTATCTTGCATTTGGGAAATATTGAATGCAGGCTAGAGGGTTTCTAAATTATCGTTTAAAATATTGCTGGCTGAAAGTAATCTGCTGTAGGCCTACATGTCAACCAAACGAACTTGAATGGGAAACTAAGAAAAAGACTGGGGGTGTCAAACAGGAGACCAAGGAAATATCTGGGGGGGACATGGCCCACCCAGGCTCTCTTAGAATCGCCACTGCGTGCGTTTCCCGTATTAATGATGCTTACACCACTACAACTGCCTTCTGTTGATCATAATCCCTCCTGTGACGGATGTGCACGTGTTGCTGAAGAAAATCGAATGCGAAAGAAGAATTCAGTCGACAAAACGTAACCAAGGAAAGACTGAGCGTCATACCTTTCGATAAAGTAAAAGAATAAAAAATGTAAGCCGC
>JGI24021J15306_10005612_pt1 | contig 14929 bp, 5 predicted proteins | sample Ectturendosymbi1_FD_15306 | JGI IMG/M metagenome (IMG submission 15306)
TCAGCCCTTCCAAATTTATATATGAAACACTATAAATCAGTAAAGATTTTATCAAATTTTCAGAATGTCAAGTCCCCTTGCACGAATTGAAATCACCTATTCAAGACTTTCTGGCGACGGTTCTGGTTTTTCAACCTCACATCTTTTCACGCGACAGTTTAGTTGCGTTCGATTCTTACCAGTCTGAAAAAGTAAGAAACACGCGAATCGTTAACATAGCAGCTACAACCATTTGGGTGCGTTTCACGTGACGTGTTTTGCTCGTATATGCGTGAGATTTTTACAGCTGTGGTAAGCGACTTGCAACGTGGTCCTGACCAGAGGTGTACCGAGTTTGAAATTTTTGACTCCGACTCTACTCCTGCTTCGGCTGAATATACTCCGACTCCGAAACATTTTTAAGTCTTGGACTCCGACTCCCGCTTAAACTCCAAAGTGAATGCTATAAACTTTTGGCAGTGTCTACATGACCGTATCCGGTTTTCTCTTTAAAAAGACTAAAAAACCCTATCAAATGAAATTGCTGAGCTCTGCAAAATATGTGATCTCTTCTTTACATGTCAGTTGCTTCTCATATTAAAGGATTCAGGTGGCTATTAATTTTTTGTGACCCTATACCTCAGTGGTTCCCAACCTCTTTTTAATGCATTCCTCCTGTTACTCAGTTGGGAAGTTTTCATTCCTCCCCTACTGAACTTTTATTCCTCCCCTGTTCGGGTTTGTAGGCTAGTATTAACTACAATTGGAACAATTGTCTTTATTGTCGACATAACTTGATTAATTAAAGTGGAACAAAAACTATGTGTTGTCAAAAAATGGCACTAAAGTTTGTTAACAAAAACGTTTGATAGTCCGCTAAATAACTTAAAGCCATATAAATAATCGCATGAGCCAATGTCAACATAAAAAGCATGTACAACACTTATAACGAATAAGTAACTTAACTAAACAGTAGAAATTCCTCCTCTGAACTCATGAAATTCTTCCCTGGGCAGAAATTTCTCCCCGGTTGGGAGCTACCGCTTATACCTTAACCCTAAATCCTAATCGTTAACCGTAAACCCTAACTCTCAACACTAAACGCTAACCCTAATCTTAGACACTAACACTGAACCCTAACCCTAAACGCTAACCATAAACCTTAACCTTAAATACTAACACAAAACCCTAACCCTAAATGCTAAACCTAACCCTAGTCCAAAAGCTTAATTGTAAGCCCTTGTCTGCTTTTCGAAATGTACATCACAAGGAGTCCAAAAATTTTGACATACAATCTTGTGTAAGTACATCAAAAGAAAAATCAAATACAACTAAGGAGTGACTCGAACTGACAATTGTCTAGTCCAGCTATGTTCAACCCACGGCCCGTGGGCCGCATGCGGCCCAGTCGAAGGTTTTGTGCGGCCCAGTTTAGGTTTCAGCTGCAGTCTGCAGTACTGACAACCAGTCCTTATTTTGATAATCTTGAATTTGACATTTTTGATGCGAGTAGTCCTCAATGCCGCTTTATCTCGTCTGGTACTATTGCAGTTAGGATTCGAACGCTTTCAGTACATTAGGTTAAGTTAAATTTAGTTTTTTAAGATCAAAGTAAGCCATTCAAAGTACGACCCTCATTAATATGCCCTTCAATGTGCGGCCATGGTTAAGATAGTGACATAGATTTTGGCTCAGTAAGCCATTTGGGTTGGACATAGCTGGTCCAGTCACTTCCCACTCGAACATATTGACAGCAGTGATAACTCCAACTCAGTTTTATATCTGGCAGAAAACTGGATGCGGGATACGCTCTTTTTGCCTTCGAAACGGAAAACTGGATGTGGTTGTTGAGACACTACTTAAACTTTTTATGTGAGCTAAATTTTATTGGCCAATAGATGTTCAACGTATCACCATTAAAAGAATTGTCGAAATCTTTACACACATGGAACTCACCAACCTAATCTTATTTACATTCAAGTTGTATTAAAATCTTTGGACTTCCTGTGAAATAGTTTTCCACATTTGAAGTTCACAATATAACATGCTTTGTTAAAAAAAAAACTTGCAATAGTAACAATCAGTAATAAGCAAACTAGCCTCATATTCAAAAAATGACTCCGACCTTTCCTTAAAAAATCAACTCCAGCTCCAGTCCTATTTTCGAAATTCATTAAGACTCCGGCCGGAGTCCACTCCGACACTCCGGCTCCTGTACTCCTCTGGTCCTCATGTTGTGCTTAGAAGTCTTTATGCCGCCACACATACTATACAGGTGCAGTGTGTTTTCTTTCTTTTTTTTTTGAGCACAGATAAGAAAAAACAGATGTGATTCTTATAAAAAACGGAGGCCATGTCAGTGGCGTAGCAACCCACTGGCTACTCTGGCTGTAGCCAGGGGCGGTACGTTCCAGAGGGCGGCAAAATCTAGTCGCTTATTGTTAGGAGAGATAATTGAAAAGAGGTAAGGAAATTATTCAGGCTGATTAAAATTTAAACTTTCTTAATTTGATCAGCTAAGTCCCACGCCCCATGAGAATCTTCTTTGGCAAATCATGACGACACAGCCGATATTATTTGCGCCATGGTTGCAGCCATGTTATGTTCACCACCGCTTTGTTGCTACAAATCTCTCAATATTATTGCGTAACAATGGCCTCTATTTCAGGAATCTATTTGAAACACGCCTACTCTAGCAAGTTGCAGCATCGTTCGTTGGTCAACGTCCAGCCCAGTGGTTCTCAAATTTTATGAGCCATTGCCCCCTTCTAAGTTTAACTGGCGAATACTTAATATATCGTGACACTTGGGTTATGCAATATCACGGCAAAGCTACCTAGTGAAGGCCTCTGCTCATGGCCCCCAGAGAACCGCTCTGTGGCTCCAAAGAGGCCGAGAGCCCCGTTTGAGAAACCCTAGTCCAGCCACTACAGTTGCAGCTGGGCATTTTTAAACTAGTTGCCGCAGTTATTTAGAAAGATCTACAGTAGTTAAGCTAAAGTTCTATGCCTTATTGATAGGAAAGGGAAGTTATTTACTAGATTAATGCTTTCGCTCATCCGGTGGAGAATGTTTTAATAGATGACTAAAAGGCTGTTTATCTTCGGGCGTTAATATACGCAGGTTTTGCTGAGAAAATGTGAGCGCTGTGTTGCAACGCTGGGCACCCAGTAATGGAAAACATTGTGTACCATTTGTTTTTAGTCTAATGTCTTCCAAATGAGCTAAATTTCACCCATCTAATCGCAGTAACGTTTACTACAGTCAGGCCCGTCGCCAGGATTTCGCAGCAGGGAGCCAAAAATCACAAGGGGAGACACATTTTTTAAATACAATATTGAATGTATGCAGCAACCGCCACGAAAAAAGATGCTTGCGACATGTAAATTTCTTCACATGTACCTCGACCCAGAAAGTTACGGTATACAGATATGAACGCCGAACTGGCCGAGCACCGTCATTTGCTTTTTTGCAACTTGGGCAAGAGACAAGAAATAACATATTTGCATATCGTTAAAACTTCTATCTCCTTGTAAATTGTTCTCGCGTTTCACCTATGTCCCCGCCTCCTCTTTCATGTCGCACAGGCTACAGCATATCAAGCGATTCGCTATACAGCAGAAATAAAACAAATAGACGACACAACCTGGCAATTGGGGCACAAAAGCAAAAAAATGTCATTCTCTAAATCTCTCGGCCTGATGCGATAGAGTAATAGATCATAGCTTGAGATTTGAATTAGTCAAAGCAGGGCCAGAGAAGTATAAAAACAAAGGTCCTTATGTAGCACTACCAGTTGGTGATAGCACGAAGAAATTGCAAAGACGCCTTTCTAAAGAAATGGTTCAACAAAACACTTAAGAATGGGGATAGAATTTTGAGATCTTGGTTATTATACTCAAATTTGGAGCGTGGGCTGTATTGTTTTTGCTGTAAGTTGTTTCGAATGGGTAATGATCATTCCTTATTTGTTGCAAAAACTTCGATAACGTTTTTGAATTTGTTTGGCTTGGGCTGGCGTAGCCTACTTTTCTATTGACAAAAGCGCGAAAAGAATTTCTTTTTCGCAAAACGGTTAGGACTACAGTTGTTGTGGTCAAGTATATCGGTCAATTGCCTCAATATAGATTAATTATTGTCGGCGATTTTCTTCCTAGACACACTTGCTATTTGCATTTCCCCTTCGTTAATTTCTTCTTTTTTTGCGTTTCGGTTTCCTGTCATTCATTTAGAAATTTTTGTTTGGCTGTTAATCGTCTTGGGAGTTGAGTAATAGTGACTTCGGTCATACCAATTCCCACCCACTACAAACCTTGTGTTTGTTGGAAAATACTAATTGTTGAGTAAATGCTACATAATCGTTGTTTTTTACGTTCATGTTTCTTAATTTGTTGTTGCCTTGCAGTCGACAATCTACGCTAAATTTGGCGAAAGTTCTTGCAAAAAGGTCTTCAAAAAACAAAAGATCATACCATGATTGACTGAGCGCGATGAGGTCATAAATATAACACCACTACCCGCACCAGAGGGCGATATTTTCTGCTAGGGCCAGGGGCGGCAGATTGTACTCCAACGCCACTGGGCCATGTGTTTTGTCGAATATTTCAATTCTGGCGATTTCGGTTGGTTTGCCTGTGGCATTCAATAATCCTGTTCCCGTCAGCCAAGTAGGATTTCAACAATTCCGTACAATTGAACGCTTTTGCGTCGAAGGCAGCAACAAACGCAGTGATCACGGGCTCTCCAGTAATGATTTAGAATTTTTTATTGACCGTACTTTCAGAGCGTCATTTTCGGATTTTCGCAAATTGATTAACGCTTTCCATTTTTTCCTCGCAACAATGGGAGAGGGATTATCACAAGTGTATTAGCCTAGGGCCTCGTATCAGTTAAATGCGACCCTGAGTAGTACGCTACCATTGTAGAATATTATTGTCAGCTCCTCCTAGACATGTTTGAGACAGGAAAAATCGTTGCAAGGTTGGGTAATAACTTACAATCCGAGCGGCAAGTGAAAAGCAAGTCAAATACTCTGCTTAACAGGTTTCTAATTGTTGTTAGCGCAAGCTTTCGAGTGCACTCTGGGGAAGTCTTTGCTGCAGGTTTCGGAAAAGAATTGCATATCCAATTGGACCAAAACTTGATCCCTCAGCCGTACACGCAGCAATGCAGAATTCTGGATGTTGTGCTGGTTAGCATCGATTGTTGTTGGCTATGACCTGTTTACTTCACCTCTTCTTTTTGTGTTCTGTCTTCTACCTGACCGAACACAGACTGCTCAACTAAAACATTAGTCCGCAAAATGTTGGGCAAAAACAGAGGGGCTTTTGCTTTTGCTGCATGCATGGTTTCCTCCAAAATGTTTCCATCCTTAACTTCAGGTGAAATTTCTTGAGCTCTTCTTCCAGCTTTGGAATGCAGCCGTTTCTGAAGAGTGCGCTGTCTTGTTCCTAATTCTGTTTCTGGACAAACAGTAAACATTTTAAAAATACGCTTTTAGTTAAGAGAAAATATTTACTTAAAGTTGTTTTGCTGGAACGTACATAAAAGTTCTTAGGAACCTTTCAAACGTAAGAATTTGATAGTTTTAAATAAGATTTACTTATTGTTTTGATACAGATTGTGCATGGAAAGTACTTTAAAAGTTACTTTACCGCGCCCATAAGCTTTTGATGACATTTCAGCACCGTTTCTGAAAATTAGGTGTTTATATTCGACCTGAACAATAGCAAAGCACAAAACTATACAAGCACTAAACTTGCCATAAACTTGTCAGTAGTTGTGCTCTTTGCTGACAGGGGTTAAAGGTGTAATCAAGTAGGGCTACTTGAAAGTTTCATTTTGTACACACTATTATCTCTTCAAACTCTTTCAGAACAAGACCATTTACAAATTTTAGAAATGTTAGTACGAGTGTTTAGATTAGTGATATTAGCAGCTTCAGACAGTGGAGAGGTTAAATTTCGGTCTGTGTAAGATTCACTTTTGTGACCGATATCAAATTTCTGAGGTTCACCTCAAATTTGTGATTCTCAGCGTTTTCACCATAAAGCCAACCATTACGTTGGTTAATCGACTTATCATAAGAGTGACTACCTCAACGAAAGGTGCGAGATGACAACTGATCGTTTAGTGTGGGGCAGCTATGTCCAACCAAAATGGCTTACTGAGCCAACATGTTTGTCATTGTCTTAACCAGTGCCGCACATTGAATGACATATTAATGACTAATGAGGGCCGCACATTGAATGGCTTACTTTGATGTTAGCAAAATATATCTAACTTAAAGCTAATGTACTGAAAGCGTTCGAATCCTAACTGCAGTGGTAACAGACGTGATGAAGTGGCACTGAGGATCACCTGCAACAAAAATGTCAAATTCAAGATTATCAGAATAAGGAAAGGTTGTCAGTATGTAGGATACTTTTACTACAGCGAACACCTGAACTGGACCGCACGAAACCTTCGACTGGGCCGCGGGTTGGACATAGCTGGTATAGGAGTTGCGAAGGGAGGAAGATCAGGTACTGTTTGGTTTACACTTGTGGCAATGATACAAAAATGTACATTGAAATGTGGATCAACGAACTGCAAAGCTAATTTAGAATATACTAATGTTGTAAAACATGCTTTCAGCCAAGCATTATTGCAGCAAAACTGCGATTTTCAAATAGGTGGGAGTAAACTGCAGTGTTCTGTAGGGTTTTGGTGTGGGCAGCGCCCCCGTATGCCGTTAGTGACGACTCTGCCTATAGCCCCTACCTGACCCACAGCGGTAGAAAGAGAAAGACCTGGCAAATCAACGTCATGATCTCATTTTGCTTCCAAGTGAATCTAGTTTTCATCAAATAGTTACAATAGTTATGAAATCAAATCACAAAAAGTTATGAAACAACTTCCAATTACACGGTGACGCGTTGCATGACTGTTCTTTCAAAGGTTGCCGTCAAACCATACACAGCATAACTTGCTTGCGTTGCTGCCAAGTTATGACTTAATTTTCATTAAAAAAGTTTAAACTCCCCAATAAAATTTAATGATAATACCGAAAGAAACATCACCAAAATTTTGAAAAGCAACTAGTTGGGATTCATTCAGATCGTTTTAATTAATAGCACGACGATACGTTAGTAACAAACTCAAAACTTATGAATGCATATGTACGCAGAAAGTAAACTTAAATTATTATAAACGTTACCTCTGCCATCCTTCAGATAATATCAAAGCAGATTAAAGGTAGTTTAAAAAAGGTTATATCGTTGAATCTTACCATAATCAGCTTTGCATGCTAACGAACAAACAACACATCGGTCACTGACAGTGTCCATCCCGGAGAAAATGTTTGTACTGCAGCTAGAATATCCAGAAAATATGTTACTCCAAGGTAGTGTGGAGCATTTCCTCATACATTCCAAAAAGCTGTGTCCGTTTTTCACCTCGGGGTACAGTTCTGTATAACAACAGAATACTTTTCTTATCCCAGACAACCTACTAGATATATGCAATTTGACGAGTAGGTCCAAAGAAGTAAATATTGGATGTTACGAGATGTTTTCCTCTTTGTTTCGAATTACATTCAGCCTTGAGGCAGTTGCTGCATTTTTTTTTGTTTAAGGTAATGCAGATATTGGTTAGCATAATTCCCTAAAGTAAAATAGCTAATGCCTCGAATTGTTTACTGAAAGGATGTAGTTAGCTTGAGCACTTGTCCTAGGGTTGCCACGCCACTTGAAATTTTTTCAAGTACATTTTGTTGTTTTGCGATTATTGAAATTGTACTTCATGTCTACTTTGAATATTTATTGGATATAGTGGAGTGCCACATGTTTTCAAACAACCTTGCTGAATAACAATGGGTAATCAACCATATTTATTAAGGACGTAAAGTAAATATTACACGTACATTGTACACGTTATTCTGTTCAATTGCATTGTTTAATCTTGATTCTTGAATGTTCAGCGTAATCAATACTTCAATAGTGAACAATTTCACAATTATTCAAAAACTTACAAGGACTCCCGAAAATTCTCAAGGACAACAAAATGTTTTTCAAGGATCAAGGACATATCCAATTTTAATAGCAAATTCAAGGAAAGTCCTTGGCGCTTAAGGACGTCTGGCAACCTTAACTTGTCCTTAAATTACATTTTACCGACGACAACAAAAACGAAAATGGAAAAGCCTGAATTACTTTTGCCTTCTTTCCAATTCTCCTCAAACATTGTTCAGCGCGGTTTGGTCAGGATCTAATAAACATGAAAACAACCCAAATCTGATACTTTGGTAGTTTCAAGGTTCAAATACAATTTTGCTACACACAGTAAGCTATACTTGCATGCTGTAAATCTCTTCTGCCTTATACATTTCGCACTGTAGGTGGCTTTCTAGCAAATATCACTCGCTAAAAATCTGGCTTTAAAATCCCAACAGCACCGGTATTAATCTTGATCAAAAGTCAACACTATATTTGAAACTTGCTTTGAAGATTTTAATCTTGGTCTGTGCTGATTTCCAACAATATCAATCTGAATTATGAGAGAAGTCTAACTTACGAGCATAAATGTTAACAGAAATAGAACAAGATGAACGGCATGAATTAGCCAGGAAAATTTGTAATTTAACGAGATATTTGGCACTAAAATCCAAGTAATTCATTAAATTCCAAACAAATTCCAATTAGTGCAGAGGCAACGGTAGGTTGAAAAATTATGCACAAGTTTTGTGAACGGTATAGAAGTGCATCGTAGGTCAAATACCTGCAGAATTAAAAAGAGGAAAATAGTTAAAGGTAAGAAAACTGTAGGGCGGAAAGGGCTGGAGTAGCTAAAAAAGTATAGCAGCATATAAACCTAAAGCGATCATGGGCAATGGACACAAAAGCAAAAAATCAGCTGATATTGCTAACAGATATATATCGCCTTATGAAAGAACAATGCAATTATTTGGTCCAGTAGATGCTGCTAAACGCAAAGAAAAATCTTCGGAATTTTCAGTGAACGTTACAAAGATTCCATTGTATACGAAGTCTTTCCGCTTTCTTACAAAATGTAGGATTGTGGTATAAGTCCAACTAGGAGAAGTTGTTGACAACATTGTGGTATCCAAATACGCCTAGTATTCTTGTCTGGAATATATAGTAACATCCGTAGCAGTCGTTTAGCTAGTAGTACAAAGATGACTAGAGAAAATTTGCCAGGTGACCAAATCAATTAAGTAACTATAGGAATAAATTGCAGCAAAAATATGACAACTGCAACATACATTACATATGAAACCCATGATAATGACAGAATATCGTGAAGAACGTGCGCAAGTTAAAAGAATGAAGAGATCAGATGTTTTCTGACATCAAATCTATGCACCTGTATCACGAGTAATGGGAGTCTATGAGTCACCTATGTGCAGAACAAAAATGTCGAATACCGAAGGTTCATAGTTGCAGTGCAAAGAGTTCATCTGGATTCGAAAGGCTTAAACACCAGACTTTTAATACAAGTTTGGGAGTGAAAATAAGGTTGCCAGACGTCCTTGAGCGCCAAGGACTGTCCTTGAATTTGCTGTCAAAACGCGTTATGTCCTTGATTTTTGAAAAACATCTTGTTGTCCTTGAATATTTTGCGGCTTCCTTGAAAAGTCTTGAATATTTTGAAAATTGTTCATTTAAGAACTATTGATTACGCTGAACATTCAAGAATCAAGAATAAACAATGTAAATGAACAGAGCAATGTATAGATTTGTTCCATCACAAACAATTGTGTAGTAAAAAGTAAATTATTGCAGAAAGGTTGTGTTGTCATAATAGGCTACGTTTTGTTCATTTTTCAGTTTCGTACATGTTTAACATAGCCTGACTTGCCCATACGTGATTCAAGCTTTCTGAAAGTAGTCCACCGTACCCAGTGGTGTGCAGTGGGGGAGGGTAAACATGGCGATGGCCCCGGGCATCCAAAGCAAGGTAGGTATCTAAAGAGTGAAACTGCAAAAATTGAAATGCTGTAGCATGATGATATGCTGCATGGGTACAATTTTTCGAAACTTGTGTTCTGTCAACACTAGTTTTTACGTACTCAAACGCCAGTAATTCTCACATTCCTCAAAAAAACAGGGATCTGTACTCTAGGTGTGCTGCGCACACCCAATTTAAACTAATAATGACTTTGCCCAGATCAAGCTATCGAGGGAAATCACAAAAAAGTATTGAAAAAAAATCACGGCCTTTTAATTGATTTTCTGAGCCAAATTGCAAAACTGTCCTATTTCAACTTGCTTGGTTTAGCTGACTTTTTGATGGATTATTAGTTTCCCGTTTCGTTTTTTTATGTGGCAACCCTGGGTGTGCTCTAATGCAGCTTCACCCATGTGCTTGAAATATGTGCATCATTTCCAGCTTCGTCACTAATTGGCAGTTCAGGATTCAGTCTCGTCGCCACGAGGGTGCTTTGGTGGGATCCGCCCCTCCAGAGCAAGCCCCAAGGTCCCCAAATTAAAATATGAAACACTATAAATCAGTGGAGATTCTAACAAATCTTCAATATCAAGCCTCCCTGCACAAACGTAAAGCCCCCTAGAGAACACTTTCTGGCGACGGTTCTAGGCGGATTGATCACAACGGCTCATACAAACGCGTAACTGTTCTGTTTCCCCAGTATTTGTACATATAACAGACACATAAAAAATGACGAAAGTATTCTTGCGTACTTTATGCGCATTTTATATTCTTATGTAGGCTAGTTCAGCAATTTTCAAACTGTCAACCCTGGGTGTCCGCCATCCCAGTCGCATACCTTATACGCTCGACTGCTATTCGACGAGACATTCGCGCGCCATTTTTTTAAATTTGTGAACTGCCCCATTGTAGCGTTGAGAGTGCTTTACTGCAATTTTAATGCACAGTCTTATATTTTTGCAGTTGTGAACTGCTGTGAGCGTGTTCTACTCAGTGGCGATTCTAGAATGAAAAAACGGGAGGGGAACTGCGGGGCCAAGGAAAAAAGTAGGGAGGGCAACATAAATGTCTCTCCAGCATGGTGATTATCTGTTGTGGTGAAGATTGATTTGCTGTGATTAAAGCTATCAGACCCAACATATGTTTGTAAATATCGTCAGAACCGTCGTCAGAAAGTTTTCAAATCGTTTCAAATTTTGCTGGCTGAGAGTTATCGGCTGTATGTGCCAATCAAATAAACTTGAACGCGAAATTAGACAAAAAACACGGGGGCCAAGCAGGAGACCAGCCAAAAATCTCGGTTCTACTCCTCTGTTTTAACGCGTTGCCAGATATTTTTGCAGTTATGAACTGTTCTGTCATAGCGTTGAGTGCTGTGTTTTGCTCCGGTCTCCTAACTTGGAGCGCTGATTAATTTATGTATATCACAGTGACACATTTAGCCTCTTCACATGGCATGCAAGAATTGTGGCTTTTTCGATTGTGGCCGGCCAACACATTACAATAACGGGTAAGGAGAGTGCGTGTAGAATAATATGCACGCTGTGTCAACAAACTTCGCTAAACCAACGGCAAACGTCGAATTGATGTCATATTGTGACGTTACAAACAGCGTATATCCAGTTACATTGACAACCATACGCCACTCCGCCGCTCAGCACTAGAATTTGTTAGGGGGGCATACATCAAGCAGTCGTCCCGGGCATCACAGACCGCTTCACGCCACTGACCGTGACCGCACCTCATTGAAAAAAACGCCCTTGAAAAAATTTCAAGCGATCTGGCAACCATAAGTGCAAACAAAGCGCTTCACAAGGAACATATGCAGATACATTTTGAACAAGTTCATTACAATGTCATTATAAAATTTTATTGCAATTTTTTTATTTACTGACGTCCCGTTTCAAAAGTTTTAAACCACCAGTGCCCAAGCACAGAGCTTAACTAATATTTAGGGGCTGCTTTCACAATATTATATACTGCGTTTGTATTATAACTCTATCCTACAGTATCCCTTCCCCTCAATATAATTAGACTACAGCGGACCTATCTGAGCAAGTTCCGGGTTTTCTTAAACCTTTAAACAAAAATCAGCGTGCTTCGCTATAGATTAAATAACCTCGTTTACACAAATAATAAAAATACCCGCAAAACATTTTTCAAGCGCAACAGTTATAATTTCGTTTCTTTTATGTTAAACTGTTTTTATAAAATTCTTAGAAATAAAAAGGTTTGAAAAGCAAAGCTCCGTTCACAACTTCAGTGCTTCAATGTTAAAAAATAGATGCGCTAAAGAGAAAAAAAGCTGAAAACGATAATTCAGTGCTGTAACCAGGGACGGATTTAGGGAGCGCGGGGCCCTAGGTCATCTTAGTTTTTGGGGCCCCACGCAGGTGTGACCTATTTGGCCGTTTGTCTGAAAAGCGTGAAAGTATGCCCCTCTTATGGGTAGTGCCCTCTCAAAAACAAATTTTTGTGGTTCCGACTTGGTTCTACAATTGCCGTAGATCTTCAACAGAAATTAAAGACTTTCCTACCGTCTTCTCAAACACAAATTACAATGCGTTCTTTTCTTGGAATTTATAGCGTTTTCGTGCAGTCCAGAGGTTCTCTTCGTGAAATTTCCGTGAATTCTTATGTTTTTTGGAGGTTTATTTTTCGGATACATACATTTTTATGCGGGACCGTATTGCCGCCCTCGAAAATATCGTCTAGTTGTCGATCTGATTAGCTGTAGGTAAACTCCTTTGTTGTAGTAACCAGTGCACATAATTTACGGACCAAACAAGTACAATCCTTTCAGTGGACACAGGGTTTATTCATGCCGTTTTTAAGTTGTCATTTTCCAAGCAATACAAAATATAGGGTTTTAATCCTCTATGCCAGGGGTGGCCAACCAGTCAGAAACTAATAGCTACATTTCGTATTATGTTACCGCAAAGAGCCATATCATACACTTGGGCACACATGAACATCCAACGGCGTACGCAAGGGGGGTTTTGGGGTTAACCCCCTTGAGCTTAATATTTTAAAAAAAACTTTAGTACTTGCGCAAAGGGGTTTAACTGTTTTCGCATGCTTATTGCTTGTTAATTTGTCGACTTAATGCAAATACCACAGAATGAATTTGCATGCAAATTTCAAGGAACATTGTCAATGGGCCAAAAGTAATACAGTAGAATTTGTCTAGATCGTCATCGTTTAATTCGTCAGTTCGCTCAATTCGTTACTTTTTCGTCGGTCCCGGCAGAATTCCTATCTTTTGTGTACATTTCTGTTTCGTCTAATTCGTCAATTTGCTCAATTCGTCACCTCTTTCTATCCCTGAGAAGCGTTTTATTCGGCTAATACACCATTTGCAGTTTCGCTTTTGATGTTTAAGCAGCTAGTTTAACACGTGTGAGAATTCAAACAAATTAAGGATCTTTATCTGAGAATTTTTGACCCTCACTATTTGTTTATCGAATTTATACACGAGGTGCGAAGCGCGACCCGGCTCCCCATTGAGAGAATGCGGAAAGTCTTTAAAGTTTATTAAAGATTTGAAAGGTTTTAGATTTAATAGAGGGGTCGCGATACAGTAGAGGAATTAAAGAGTTTAAACGATAAAAAGTTTTCCCAATGAAAATTTCGATTGAGAGTAGCGCTTTCTGCAGTTCATCTTAGGTTGCTTGCATAATTCGTCACTTCACCTAAATGGTCACTTTTTTCTAATCCCCTTGAGGTGACGAATTAGGCAAATTCTACTGAAATTAGGTTTTGGTGGGAATTTGGAATATCGTCTGGATCCAGAAACCATTTCACCACTTTATGCAGGCCTTTCGTCTACTACGCATGTTTAAGATTTGAGATTTTTAAGATTGCTTTTCGCGATAGTTCACTTTATCCAAAACAATTGTCTTTATTTTGTCTGCTATGGCTGATCAGCGCAAGCGTTGACCGCATTGGTTTCATTACCATTTTCTGTCGCGTGATAGAATTGTTGCACGAGCTCAAAAACAGCCGTTAACATAGAAGCATTCAGACATTTGATAATGGACTTCGTGTCTGCTCATAAACAAATAAATTAAATTAAATGTCTCAGCAGGAAAAAAGGAAAACTAGGAGTTTGCCAGACTTCTATACATAACAAAAAATCGAAAGTTTTCTTGCGTACTTTATGCGCATTCTCAGTTCTTGTGTAGTTTAGTAAGATTCTATCTTTCAAACCGGAGTGTGCGCCAGCCAGTCCAGCCGCACACTTTTCACGCTCAACCGCTCGTATTCGACAAGACGTTAGCGCAGCCTTTATTTTGCAGTTGTAAATTGCTCTGACGCAATGCGCAATGATAGAGTGTGTTTTACTCCGCTGTTTCAATGCGCAGCCTGATATTTTTGCAGTTATGAACTGCTGTGTCGTAGGGTTGAGTTTATTTTCCTCCGATATCCTAACTTGGAGCGCTGATAGTTTACATTCAGTGCAATGACACATAAATTAAGGAGAGTGCGTGTAGAAGAATATGCATATTATGTCAACAAACTTCGCTCAAACGTTGGTTTGTAAACATGAATATGACGTCAAATTGTGACGTCAAACACAAGGCACATCAAATAGAAATGACCACCATATGCCACTGAATGAAACCCCCCCCAAGAAAATTTTCTGCGTACGCCACTTCACCCTATCTCTTCCTCACTCAAACACGTACGTGTGCTCAGCTACATTTATTGTAAATATCACATACCAACATGACAGAATTTTACAAGCCATTTATTTTTATGCATGTTATTTAGTGGGACTTCTGATAATTACGTAAGAGCCGCATGATACCGGGCAAAGAGCCACATGCAGCTCGCGAGCCACGGGTTTATCACCCCTGTTCTATGCTATAGGCCAGTGGTTCTTAACCTTTCTACCCACACGTACCCCCTGAGCTTTCGTTAAATTTTCTCGTATCCCTTGTCTGAAATCAAATAGTAATTGATACTAAGTTGTAGAAAATTAGCATAGTTGCCTGATCAC
>JGI24021J15306_10005614_pt1 | contig 14926 bp, 12 predicted proteins | sample Ectturendosymbi1_FD_15306 | JGI IMG/M metagenome (IMG submission 15306)
GGGGGGCCACTGGAGGGGCCAGTTTTGCAACAAGGGGAGCTGTCAGTGGTCTGTGTCTTATAGCTTTAAATAATTTCAATGCAGTGGCATGACGTCACGCAGAAAATTTTTTGGGGGGCAGGAAAAATTTTGGGGGGCAGTGGCCCCCCCTGGTACCCCCCTAGCTCCGCTCCTGGTGTAATACAACACATTTTTTTACAAAAATGGTGTAATTTTACATGTTTGTGTGCATGAGCGTGGGAAAGATTTTCTCCAGGGGGGGTACTAGTGGATTTTTCCAAAAGTTTTTCTAGGGGGGCCAAAAGTGGTGAAATTTGTTTTTACCACTCGAAATTAAGAAAACAGCCTTTTTGCTGAGATTTTCAAATTCCTACCCCACTTCCGACACCCATGTGTGGCGGCCTGGAGATGGCGCTACATGCAAATAGATGGTCACCGCTAGATGGTGCCTATGAGTAACGAGTCATTGTGAGAATCATTTTTGCTTGTTTTTAAGGTGTGTTCTTGTTTTTTCAACAGCCCAGTGGCAACTCCAGATTTATGTAGAACATTGGATTTGAAGTCAGTTCCGTTGGACAGTTCCCATTTCGAGCATAATTTCAAACAAACAATAAGTTGCCCAGTAACTCGTGCTAATATGGATGAGCCTAGTAAACAGAGGACTGACTGGCGTTATCATTGCTCTGTGACGTACGTTACTCGACAATGGAGAAGTTATCATGAGATGAGAACTTCTCATTTATCATTACGTAACTAACGTCTCAGAACAACAATTTTGCCCGTCAGAAAGTAAGCAAATGAAATTTAACTGAGACAAGCGTCGAACGGTTTTATTCAGTCAGAATGAAGGATGATTTATTGTGTGATGAGCCCGAGTGACGCTGTTGACCTGGGTCGCCCAGGTAACAGCCTATTTGAATTTCAGGTGGTTCACCCATACTTTTTCAGAGTGGTGTAATTTTGTCTAAAATTGTCTATTTTAGACCTTCATATGGTGTAGGCCAGGGGTGGCCAACTTGTCTTCGACTGGGATCGATTAGAAAATTTCTTGCCAACTCGCAATCGACAGGTCGGTGATAAAGTCACAAGTACAAATGCCAAATTTAAGTATCGCACGTGCAAATACAGTGTACCATCGCCTTATTAAGTGATGCACAGAAGGCAAAGTGTCTGTTACACCTAAATCGTTATTGGTACTCAATAATAGAAAAACATATTACAACACCTTCGCGGTATCTGCCGTGCCAGCCTATGGTCAGCCATCGCAAGAGGCACCAAAGAATATACGTGACCAACCAACTGATGAATAATTCTTATGTAGCCTACTTTGTCGAATATTGATTGAAAAGTGTTCTTTTGAGGTATTATGTCAATCAGGGACGCCGGGATGGGGGTGCATAACGTGGACACTACCCCTGCCCTTTGAAAGGGGGGCAACGGGGGTACAAGTGACCTTACATAACAGCACCATAGGTAATTTCAGGAACGCCGGAGAGCTGTGAAATGACGGCAGTATTTCCCCCTGTCCTTTTGGAAGGGGGGCAACAGGAGCGGAGGTGCCTTTTCATAACAGAATCATAGGTAATTTTATGGTTTATCAAGATCGAATTGAAACAAATATATTGCAGCTATTCGCCCACCCATAAAATTCAGAATGATTTTCTGTAATTTCTGCTATTTTTTGAAGTCTACGCTTTTGCTGCGCAAAAACAACCATCCCTCTCATTTTTTGCCTCTTTTGATTTTTGATGTTTTTTAGAACCACTTGGATAAGCTCTACACTTGTAAAGGGGACAACCCCTTTTTTCTGTCCATGTTTATTTATTAATAAGCTCAATAGGGCTGCCATAAATTCAGCGCAAAAAGGGAGGACAATTTACGACTGTCACTTACTTGAGTGTATTATCTACACAAGTCAAATAACAAATAGGCATATTGATTAGTTTTAAGCGTTGAAGTAAAACGTCCAGTGTACTACAGATTCTATCAAAATACAAACTTTTGGGCAAAGAATCATACACAATCATGGTGTTTACAAAGTAGACGATTTGCCTACGTAGGCGTCTTCAGCTCTTACTTAGACAAAATTTTCATCCCCAGTAGTTGTGAGTTTTAAGATTGTAGCCAAATTGTTATGTAACAATTTTGATTATTACGAAAAAATCACCAACACTTTTAGTCGTTTGGTTCGTTGATGTGGTGCCACGAACAGACGCAATAAAAAGATCTTTGTCAAACTGTCACGTTCTACATTTGGCTTTGCGTGAAGTTGCATTGTCGCGTTTCTCGAAGTTATGCTGCACAACTTTAAGGGATGTTGGAAAGCGCTACCACTGGAATACAGAAATTAACTGTGCGCTATTCCGCATATGGCATGATGTTTGACAGAAAAGTATGTTAGTTTTCCGATAATTTTTAAAATTCCATACTTGTAGCTTTATGAGAGAAGAGTTGACTCGTCATGAAAAGAGTTGACTCGCCCTGATCTGATCTTCCATTACATACCAGAAATGTAAGTGTTCGCCCACACCAGGTTAGTCATTATGTCAAGACCTTTGATGCCTTGCTGAGAAACAATTTGTATCGATTTTTTATAATCTGCTCATCTTCATCTAACTTTTTCATCCGATCGCTTCCAATGTTTGATGCTTTTTACAACTATTCATTTTTCCTCAATTATTCAACGCTCCAGTATGATAGAGACCAACTACAATAGTTGTTGGTGCATTGTTTCGTTGTTCGTGTCTCATCAGTATTGCTTTTGTATAGTAAAAAAAATCCTGTGTGCAACGTGTACAAGCCAAGCATACAAAAAGTAAGAAATATAACTGGTAAAATGGTAATTGCCAAATCCTGCTGTAAAATTCAGGAAAATTAATTGGCTGTCGATCTCATATTAAATGCGTTGCAAAGCACTTGAAACCCTGATCGGAACAGTTTGCATGCCTATGTGCATACCCATTTGATTTACCTTTCGCTTTTTTTTCTCTACTAGCTCCTAGCTGTTTACCTCAAAGTTTTGATGTTAGAATGCCTTCATTTCTCTCACACTACTGGATCCCTGCATTATGATGGGTGAATGACGCTTCAATTGGGGCGCTGTTAAAGTGTTTTGCCCTTATCAGGTTTGGTCGTGTGCAAACGTCGATTCTGTAATGCGCAATGGCTAACCATTTTTTGTGCTCTTGTGTTGTATGATTGCATCTGTGATATGGACCAACGAGTCTGTAATAAAATTATTATTATAACATTATTGCAATCGGGTGTCGCTATCGCAGTCAAACTGGTCACTAACTGGTATGATGGGCACAGGGAACTAAACTGAAGCACTCTCAACTGCAAGCCAAAAACTTTACCCGAGCCCTAAACAACCGAACCTTGATCCAAAGGAACATCATACTCTTGCGAGTGGTTTATTTCAAAAATTCAAATCGTGAACAGATTTGAAAGCCACATTTTTCAAAATAGCGGATCTAGTTTTCACGTCACTACTACGTATACTATTGAAGCTGTTTTATACGTGCAATGGCTTGCTAAACTACTGCTTTTTGTCAACAACGCCACGGAAATGGATTCTGCTGGTGTCCGTTAACTTGCATCAATTTGAGAAACATGGCTGTGCCGTGGGTAAATTCTGCTTTAATAGCTAACATAAACCTCCAGCAGGAAATACAATTGTGCTTGAATTTGTCTGAGAAAAAAGACAGAAGCAATGTTTCACCTCAATTTTTCTCATGCCTCGCTAGTCCATGCACTGTCCCAGCGACCTCGATTGAAAGCATAATTTTATAATTAATGTCCCAGCGACTTCGATTTTATAATTACTGTCCCAGCGACCTCGACTGTCCCAGCGACCTCGATTAAAAGCATAATTTTATAATCAATCACAGCTCCCAGAACGCAAAGTGGGTTCGTGAATATTTCTCTACAAAGAACAGAAGTCCAGTTCAGTACGTCTTTCTGCTCAAATTCAGAAAACAAGCCCACGAAAATCACTAGGTCGAGCACTTGTAGATCACCAGCATTTTGAACCACACAGTGTAGCTTTTCTTGTTATGACGAAAAACGATTCCAGTGGTTGACCAAAATAAAATCATCACATGCGTACTGTTTAGCGATAAAATGAGGCCAACGAGTAGCCTATGTATTACGATCAAAGTGCAACAAATTCACGGTTTTTCGTATAATTGCTGATGACAATGGCTGGTCATTGTTGAGATTTCTTGATTTCCTACATCTTTAAGTCGTCTGCCGCTGTCTTTCCTCGAAAAGTTGCCATTTTGATTTCGATATAAAGCTCCTTCCGTCTGATGGCTCTAGTATTCAATAGTGTTACGTGACGATCAGTGTTAGTGACGTGTGCAGTCACAGCAGAAAAAATCTGACGCAGAAGTTGTTTAAAGTTCGCATTACTGATTAATGTGACAGGCACAACAGCATACACCTGGGCGTCTTCTTACGCCATATGAAACTCCAGACCAAAAATCGTGTTTGACAGAGACAATTTCAAAAGAACTATGTTGTCAAGGGCGGCTCGGAACAGTAACACAGTCAGGCAGATGCCTTCGTCCAGTTACTCCAGCTAGTTTCGGCACATGGTACATCAAATATTAAATTGAATTTTTCATCCAAAATCAGTTGAAAAAAGGCCCCAGTAGACTTCGATGCAAGTCTTTCTTGTACGATAGACGTTTAAACTTGCCGCTGTCAGCAAGGAGGGGTTGGCTTGCTGCTGCATCTTCTACAACAGTTGAAGACTTTGCAAAAGCACATACTCCACGAGAATCGAGCACATAGTTGTAATGCTTGTCAAACACGTCAAACCGATCGATGCTACTGATCCACTACTGTCGCGTAATGTACATGTGTACAAGTTCTTCTAAAAATAAAAAACAAAAACTGCATCAGCCGTGGTGCTCAACGGAAAGCGAAAAACAAGCAGTTTATTAAATTTAGCTCCTATCGAGTGGTTCGAACGAAAGTTCGGGCCTTTTTGGTCCCGTTCTGGTGCATGCTCCTGCCGTTACGGTAGAAGCAGGGCCATCGCCAGCAGGGGGCCAGTGGTGCCCGGGCCCCCATTTCATGTTTGTCCCCCCGGTTGGTGCATACATCCAATATTGTTTTTAAAAAATGTGTCTCCCTTGTGGTTTTTGGCTCCCCCTGCTGCGAAATCCTGGCGACGGGCCTGGGTAGATGACCATGCGCGTTGTAACTCTGTTTATAAATAAGTATAATCAAATCTTTTCGTGCTCCTAAATGCACGTTTCGCATTTGGTATCGGATACCTCTCACATCAAAAGTCATATAGGTACTGTATATGCTAGACTTGTTATCCCGGATTAACAGCAAGCAGAACTACTAGAGACACCAACTGATGATTTAATTCTTGTGTCAAGTGACACTCCACAAGAGATGAAAATAGGAAAAGATATTAATCTTTCTGGCAATAATGAGTACGAGACGGTAAAAAGAACTACTGGTGAGGATTTCCTACTTAAGGAAACAGAGGTTTGGCTTGCTATTTGTGAAGAATATCAATAAAATCAAACAACTACTGAACAAAGTTCGAATTGACTAATTCTATTAGAATACTGCAAACGTTTCAGTGGGAAAAAAATCAGTCAGAGAGCTTTTAATTTTGACTGCTTTTGCAAATACCCTTAGATCAATTTTAATGAAACACAACAGGCTATTGAATGGTTCCTATGTAAGAATTTTGTTAGTAGTGGCCGTACGTGTGAATATCCTAATTGGAGGAAAGTCAAATGCTTGGCAAGTTCAACAAAAACGAAGCACAAACTTGCCATGAAAAGTGGGTAATGGTAAGAATAATCAAGCAAAATGATGCAATCATTTGTCACCTCTCATAACAAAGTGGTGAATCGCACCACTTCTTTGAGTTATTTTGGTTCTGCGTAACTTTGCAGTTGTCTTTCTTGAGTATAGCTTGGTAATTACACAGTTTGATCATTTGAAAGTAAGGTTCTGTTTTTGTGTTTGAATAGGAGCAAGAAATATATGGAATACCATTTGTAATTTCTTTCCACGTTTCAACACAAGATATTAACAGTTTTGATGTTATATCAAGTAAGAAAAATTTCAAAAATTTCTGATGAACCAGCAGCAAGATTTTATTAGTTGTATAAACTTCAAATTTGTTTTATGTCTTGACGAGTGGTGAGACTTAACAGTAAAGTGGCTTGACCTTTTCAAGATCATTGTTGTTGTTCAGTGATAATATTCTTGGGATCCAGAACAGTGGCTGTAAAAGGTTAATTACAAACTGTTTTCTACTGTTGGCAACTGAAAAATGTTCAACCTGATCTTGTGTGTATGCCCTTAAAAAGGTGACATGATTGTTGTGTACCCCACAGAGGCTTGAGACCTACCCCATTTGTCGTACTGCAAGACGCTAATCTCTACTTTGGGCAGTAATTTCGCAAATATTTTTTTCGGGCAAAAATCAGAAAACTCGAGAAAAAATATTTCGAACCCCCAAACATTTTGTTCCCTACGGCTGCAATGTTTTTATGAAAAAAAACGTTCTTGTGAGGTAACTTTTTTATTGCTTGCAGTCACATTTTCCCACCGACGCCATGACGAATAAACTGATACGTAGAGGAAAAGTTTGCTATCGCTACAAAGGAAAACTGTTTTAAACACAAAACAAACATGCTATCAGCAAACTCCTTTTGTTTGTAATTGCCACTAAGAAGTGCGTCCGTTCGGCTGTATGAAGCCAGCACATGAATTGAAGCTGAATTTTAGAGCTTGCGGTTATGTAAAGCAGAAAGAAAACATTTTTTTGGGTGAGCATAACTATGTACTATGTACTTGCTGCTCTTCAACTTGCTGCTAATTAAAGAGATTATTCGTGTTGTATAAAGACACAAACGCTGTTTTTTTACCACGAGATTACAATTTCTTTTTAAAGGCATCAGTGAACAATATTGAAAAATTGCTTCACGAAAAAACTGGAGCAGAGAGCAGGACACTTACTCTTTCATAACGAGCGCTACACGTTACTGCTCCAGTTTCTTTGGGTTGACGAACGTTCCAGCATTTCTCTTCGCTATGTTTGATACAGATTGTCAAGAATAAATCATTATGCAACTGAGCAATCGCTATAACAAGAGAGAAAGGCTACTATTGATATCACGAATGCATCTGATTTTTTGCTGATTTATTTAACAAATTCTCAGGCAGATTTTGCGTTTTGTGTTACTGAAAAGAGTTCTCCCATTGAATAGGAAAACGCTTTCAAAAATTATTGGATTCAATCAAAACTACAAGACATGTATGAACTGCACGTTGCTACGTCACGTGTGATCGACAATATGAGCCTTAAGCTGGATGTACACGGCATGCGTCCTATGCGTTTTTTGAGCGCATGAGTCTGATTTCGTGACGTCACGTCTTTTCCTGATGCGTCTGGTATGGCCTGTGTTCGAGTAGGAACCTGTTTCTATATTGACTCATCAAACTCACTGCTCTGACTCACTTTTACTCGAAAGCAGACCATACCAGACGCATCAGAAAAGGACGTGACGCCACGAAATCAGACGCATGCGCCCAAAAAACGCACAGGACGCATGCCGTGTGCATCCAGCTATAAGCGTAATACCTACAGGTAAATGCATCCATCATTTAAACTTGCGTAACTTTGGAGTTAATTTGGTTTATAACAAAACTGACGTTTAAAGAAATTGAAGTACACAAGTTGACGGAGACATTCCATTATCTAAAAATATAATTTGTTCAATGGGAAATAAGCGACTTATTAGTTACTTCAGTTGTTATATTTCCTACAAGACTAACCGCTGCTTAAGTTTTTTCGTGTTTTGCATAAATGGTCAAACATTATCGCCTTTCGCTGAAAACTATTCGATTGGTGTTTTGTCGGCGATTACAGGATGTCCATTTGTTCGCTTTGCTGGGGGGCTGCAAACCGCCAACATCAGGTGTAGTCAATGGCTAAGGCAATCTAAACAAGACGGAAACCTTTGCTGATATGCAGATTTTGAGAATGCCAAGTGTGAAGATCACCAAACAGAAAAATAGGTTCAGAAGGGTCAAAATAGTGTACAATGAGAGTGCCACTCCACAACAAGAGTTTCATTTCACATTGCTTACAAAAAACGCCTTAGATGCAACCCTTGCTTTCATAAAAAACTTGTATTCATGTTACGAATCCTATAACAGCCCTCCAATGAAAACACCAAAATTTGATGAAGACAGATCTCGAGACTTTTCGGCAGTTTAAGCTTTTTAAAAAAATTAGGCTGAGCATTTCTACTATACCTTTTAATTATAACTCAAAATAATACACAACGGCAAATACTCATGAATCTTTCGGGGTGCCATGCAATAACTACATTCAAAATAACGTCCCAGATACCATAACACACGCATGGCAATCTACCACACGTAGCCAAAAAGGATATAAGTTATTTCTTTTCCATAAGCAGGGGAAAAGTTTTCGCTTTTGTTTTGACAGAAGCAAGAGGCCGACGTCATCTGCTCGTCGACGTTCCGAGCTACAATGAGGTAGAGGTTGCTTTTCCCGATGCTGTAGAAGCCAAACTCCCTGAGCGAAGGTTACAAAACTTGTCAGAAAGCTTTTCATCTGTGCAGTTATCGAGCGTGGCTTGTCTGGATAAGAATTTCTTCGCAAGTTTTGCAATTAGACAAACGCGATGTTTCAAAGATACTTTGCTGAGTCAGCCCCTACCCATACATTGTATAAACACTGAAACAGTCGAGCATCAAGGTCCGATTTCTAAGTGTTTTGAAAATTAAACCATACCCTAAATCAGTGGTTCCCAAACTGGGGGTAAATTATACTCCGGGGGTAATATGGGATTCTTCGATGGGCAGCGCGGAACCAAAATCACAATGTTGTTCGGTATTATGAGTGATCACTGCAAAAGAAATTTTCGACCTGAAATACGAAAATATTTTATTGAGGGTAATAAGACAGAATCGCTACCTTGGTTTGGGTAACGGTTCGAACAAGTTTGGGAAGCACTGCCCTAAATGATAATTAAATCAGATGAAACTTGACTTATTCTAAAGAGACACTCAGGCATATATATCCCTGGATACACTAACGGACCTTCCAAAATTAAGTCTCAAAGGGTGGTTTTAAACTTTTTTTTATATCGAACAGAATCAGGCAGTATATATGCAAGTAAAAAGTTCAAGGAAATTTTATATCTTTTGTCCGTGAAGTGCAAATGTAATTACTCTTTGCTAGGACACATTGTGACCTGTATGTGACGATTGCAAGCCGTCAAACTTAGTCGATTTCTTGCACCAGACAGCTCCAGCATCAACAACATGGCAAAAACCACAGCGCCTCTTTCGTGAAATCGGTAAATTTTTGGATGGTTTCATGCTTTTTTTCTTTCGGCGCACTTGAAATTTCAATACACAAAGAAAGAAAACAACGGAGTGCACAAGCCCGTTCGACCCAGAGCTTTCGACCGGGGTTTCGACCGAACATTGTCTTGGTTTTACGCTGGCTACAAAATAAGCGCATTTATTTGAAACAATTTATTTCCGAATGGGTGTCATCAGTTTTGGTTTTGACAGTGGTACTGTTTTTCTTTCAAAACAAAAGTAAATTTTGAAACTACTTTTTCAACAGGATGAGCTTGTGCATTTATTTTTATCAAAATGATGCGTCATCTTTCCGGAAGCAGCGCCGTTGCGTACTTGTTGGGAAACACTTTCCTAGATACTCAGCAACCGCAATAGATTGCAGTTATCCCACAAGTTAGTGAAATTACTCTTTTGGAAGGATTCCACAAGGATATCGCGTTTTGAAACGCCCAATATGGTTCCAATTAATTTTAAAATAATCTGCTGTTGGATTATTGTTTTTTTACGAATTTGCAAGACGTCCATGTTTCACTTTGTTCCAGAGATTATACACAATATGAAGCACGTGCCGTCTTGCATTTTATTGGGAAGAACCATTAAATGAAGTCAGTGTATGCAGTGGCGTAACTAGAGGTTAGATCCAGGGGGGAAAACTTAGCTGAAAGGGGCCCACTAGAAATTGTACGGGGCCCAATAGCCAACACTCAGAAAAAACTTGAAATATGAGGATGAATCCGGATGTAGATGGTTATACTAAAACCCTAAAGCACCGGAAAATACTCCGAAAAACGAAAAAAACAACAACCGACTGGAAACCAAACGAATACTAAAACGGAATTATAAGGTAACTGGGGGTTCGGGTTTACATTTAGCTTGCCAGGGGGGGGTGTATGCTATCATTGTCTTGCGTTAAACATCTTCATTAGACTACCGTATTTACTCAACGTATTCTGTACAAAATATCGAATGCGTCTTTTGATGTAAAACATCTAAATACTACCAAACAACCATCTCCTGTTTTGAAGCATACAACCCGATACACGTTTAGGCCAGAGTAGAAAAAAGCTTTAAACGCGAAACACGGATGATGACGACCGTGCAGAATAAAGACGTGGAAAAGTTGAGTTGCAAAACGATTAAATAGCCTTAGTTTATCTCACCAGTTTCATAGGGAGTGTTTATAAGCGTAATTGCATTTCTGAAACGTTCGCATGTCTTTTTTTTCTATGGCAGGGGTGGCCAACTCGTNTTCGACTGGGATCGATTAGAAAANTTCTTGCTAACTCGCGTTCGACCGGTCGGTAATAAAGTCACAAGTACGAAATGCCATAGTTGAGTATCGCACGTGCAAATACAGTCTACCATCGCCTCAGTAAATGATGCACAGATAGAAGGCAAAGTGTCTGTTACGCCTAAATCATGATTGTTACGCAACAATAGAAAAACACATTACAACACTTTCGCGGCATCTGCCGTGCTAGCCTATGGTCAGCCATCGCAAGAGGCACCAAAGAATATACGTGACCAAGCAAATTGATAGATACTTTTTATGTACTTTCTGGAATATTGATTGAAAAGTGTTCCTTTTAGGTATCTTGTCAATTCAATGCAAAATCAGGCGCGATCGACCAACTGACATCCGGCGATCGACTTGTTGGCCAACCCAACCCTGTTCTATGGCAATATAACACTTGTGTGCCCATGTCCGTAGCAACTAGCAACTTCTCTTTGAACACTACGATTGGTGTTTATTTTGTAACATCGACTACGCATCTCGCAAGACAAGCATCTGGCGTTCAAACATCCTTTGGGACGACATATGCTTGTTTGAAAAATTTGGGTACTATCATGCTTTTGCCAAATATTAACGGCGTTTTTGCGCTGCGCAACATTTCTCAGAAAACAAGAAGCTCATTGTGATTTCATAATGTCGGAGCGACCTTGTTAGCGGAGAATTTTTCTGATTGCTTTCAGTTTGCCACGTGGTGACTCCCTTCTTGCCATCTCCCTGCCAGATAGAGGGCACTCGGCATTCAAGCCATAGTCCTCTGCACTTCAAAAATCTTTACAAATGTCAAATAGTCATTGTAAGAAGTGGAATCTACAACCAGACAGCTTATGCAGCGAGTGAGTCTGCGAGTTGAGCAACACCTTTGAAGGTAACTGTCGCGGTCGACATCACCCGTGGTTACTCAGCAACGGAAGATGAAATGTTTAACTTCTGGGCTAAGGGTTACTGGTCCATGAGCTCTTCCGTGTAGGCTACCTGACCAACCTGACTACAGCAAACATCACCTACAACTTGGTTGAGAAATTAACAGTTGCTTTTGAAACAGTGAATGTCACTGACGGTGATACGTCCTAGTTTTTTTTTATCTATGGCGTTGCGCAGTGGTCAGTATTAATTGCTTTTTTTCCACAAAACTCACAGCTTAGTTGCAGGCGTGGCTTAAATGTTATGTTTGTTATTTGTAAATATTTATGAGGAAAGAATTAAGACATTTATCCTAACAAGAGCAGTTGGTCATTTTTAAACAAGGTTTTACGACAGAACGTTTGTTTTCAGCTAATCCTATTTTTTTATTCGTAGAAACTTCCAGGTGCAAAGAAACAAAGGTATAAAAAATTAACTGATTTAAAGTTTTCAGCTCTGTAACGTTCAATAGAAAGTCTTTGGCATTACTTCGCTGCTGGCAAAGCACATCATTCAAAGCAAAGGTCTTCCGTTCTTTACCAAGATAATGACAAATGCCATCTCTCTCTCTTTCTAGAACGTTTAAAAGAACAACAATCTATTCCATGGCTCAGCAATTTTTGAGCGGTTTAGGAAGCCATAGTCAGTGCTGTCTCATGCATACATGTGATTAACTTCAATCCAGGCGAAAGTTTTTTTGCTTTTAAACGATTTCTTAAACAAGAAAGTTTTTTTACTTTTAAAAAAAGTGCGCTTTTCAAGAAGTGTTGCAACACGCATTTTGAATGTGCACTATAGCCAGGTCTTTGCGCTGATTAAGTTTCAACATTTCAATGCCATGATTTGTTTGATTTTAATACAAAGCCCACGAACTAAAAGTGCTTCAATTTTCATCTCTTAAAACTACCACGATTTTTCTACATGAGTTGGGAATTCAAGCACTTTTAACACTCTGATGCATATTACGCACACACTCCAACCCACCTTTCGCACATTGCATGATAACCTGCACCGCACCGGGTTTTGTTCCAGAAGGAGCTCTTCGATCTGTTCGCCACAAACATCTCGTACTTCTTGTGACACATGCTACAAACAGATATACGATTATCATGCATCAACGTAATCAAACGAACGTGTGGAAAGATTGTGAAAGCTTAATTAAAAAAACAAATTACTTTTTGATGTCTTTCGTTTGCTTTTACGTTTATACGCAAACTTTAAAGGTAGATCGAATAGCCAAGAATAAGCTAATTCATCCCAGACTTGTAAACGGGCCTCAATTTGAAGCCCGAACCCGGCCCGAAATTTATTTTTGAAGCCGGATTTAGGCCCGAAATCCAAATTACCGAGTGAGTCAAGATTTGCGCAACTGCGGGTCATCAAAAAACGTAGTGCACGGGTATAGCTGAGGGCACAAGGTTTTATCACACCCGAAATAACAACCACCTTGACCAAAATATTGTCTCAAACAAGCACAAACTTAGCTTGTTAGTCAACGATAACACTACGGAATGTAATACTTTTCAAGAAAAAGATAAAGTCTTCCGAAACTATCCACAATGGCACTATAGGCATAAAAGAAATAATCTAGGATAGTAATATAGGCGTGAAAAGCCAGTTTGTATGTCATCGATTTGTAAAACAGGCCAAAAATTGCGTAAGTGATTGGTCTCTTCGACGCAAAGCCGCAATGCCATGGCGTTTTTCTTATCGTTGTCGCCTTCTGAAAAAGAGTGTGTGCCTAATCCGAACAGAGAATAAAAGAACACAGCTGCGCTTGCAAATAGAATTAGCTGAAGAAAAATCGCAATCACTTCACTCAACCGCGTTGAGTACAACAAGTGTAAGTCACCAAAGGAAAAAATCGTTACTCTGAAATGAATGTTATAAAACGTTTTGCATGCAGGCCCGAAATAGGCCTGAAACATTTTGACAAACTTAAGCCAGAACCCGGCCCGACGAGCCCGGCCCCGACTTACAACTCTGATTCAATCTCGTGGTAGTGTTTCAAGCTCATTTTGCAAAAATGCTTTGAGGAATTTCAACACGTTGATCTGAAGTTAAATCAACGATTTTGACGCCGAAAGGCAATTTTGTCCCAGATTTTTTAATCCTATTTTTTGAAGCAGCCCCAAAAGGTTTCACATTATCTCTCTGTTTCAAATCGTTGCATTTCATCAGAAACTTCACGGTTTCACAGCTACGAAGACTTCAGTCGCAATGATGGTGTCTTCCTCTCGCATATGCACCCCACGCATGCCCGATGGTATGAGTACTTGGGTTCAAAAGATCTTTTGAAACATTCTCTCCATCTGTCAACGATGTTCCCCTCATTCTTGTGTAAGGCACGGTTTTGGTCTTTGATGGATCTAGCGGTCTTAGGTCTTTTTCTGGTAGACTACGAACAGAATACTTCATTGGCTTGCCTGTAACTGGTAACTAGTTTATGTCTGAATTTGCATTTTGGACTTTTTTACCACTTGGGCTGCGAACTTCTTGCCCTCAGAGTATCGCGAGTGCAAAAAAGGTTCGACTTTTCTCTAACGCCAGGTTTTGTAGGTTATTTCTTTTTGCTCGAATAGCATCTTTCATGCTTTCAACAGGAGATTACTTTTTGCCATCAGTTGTCACGGCAAGTCGTTTCTGACCAAATGCCTTCACTGCTGATATAATTGCAGCTGATTTGAATAGTCACTATTCTTCTTTTGCGTCCGCTGTGCATTCCGAGATATCTCGGAACAAGGACGTTATGTTGTTGGCAAAGATATTTCTTAAATCCTTTCCCAGAAGATCCTCCCAATTTAGTCGGTAGGACCTCCTAGTCCTCTACATTGGTAAAACCCTGTTCATTTTTCCAAACGTGAATTGCAGACAATCAGTTGGTGATACTTCGACAGCTCTGCACCACTTTGATACGAACGTTCAACTCTGACTAGAACAAGTCAGCTGAAACGATGCAAAAATCAATGCGTGACTTGTGACCCAACAAATCTCTGCAAAAGTTGTGCGTGTGAAAATCTCTGTGTTGGAAGAAAGTGTTCATGATGCACAGTGCGTCATTACAGCACAGTTGCAGCATAAGCCTTCTGTTATCATTTACGTCAGCACCACCATGTTGGCTAACCACACCATTCTATTCTTCAGCGTCGTTTCCAATGCGTGCATTTAAGTTCCCAAATTTATTGCTGATCAGTTAGTTTTAGCCCTTCGTAAGGTATCGCTAGTGTAGTAGTCACGCTAGCGCGACCGCTACATGTGAGCACAGTCAGCCAAAGCAAGAAGGGAAAGACCAAGCAAGCGACACTTATAAGTGACTTCCATGCACATGGAAGTAAGAGCTCTCTTTGG
>JGI24021J15306_10005615_pt1 | contig 14926 bp, 7 predicted proteins | sample Ectturendosymbi1_FD_15306 | JGI IMG/M metagenome (IMG submission 15306)
GCCTGACTTGAAGAAGAAATACGCAACTTCAGATGATTTGACTGTGAAAATGATTAGAATCACAGAGTAATTGCATCTTTTCACGATGAAAGGACAAGGGTTTATTCAATTTGTTATTTTGGATCCCTAATTTTTTTTCAAACATTCCAAGGTTATGTTAGGGGAGGCACTACCTCCCTTGCCGGCACGTCACTGCTTTATACATCTGTGACGTGTTAGTCGTAAAATCTTGTACATTGCGTTTCTAATTCGTAAAGAACAGTTTGCATTGGCATCCAAGTCCATTGATTAAATTTAACTATAAAATTGAACTTTGGGGCCTTGGGGAAATTTGGGCGGATGCATGGATAGTTGATCGTGCGCCAGTGACGTTACCTCAATACGAGGAACGCGTCTGCGCTTGTGATTAGCGAAAGCAAGAAAGGTACTCAGTTAACGTTAGACGTTTTCTCCTAGTCAGTCGGTCTTCGGACGGAAGTTGAAAGTTCCGTTCAACAAGAGTGAAGTAACTGCATTGTAAATTCAATTCGCTTGCCAGTTCGGTTTGATTGACGTAACTTTGCACCTGCGCTCGCATCTCCATTGCACAGCTTCCTTAGCAACCGGTGACTACGAGTGGTAGCGCTGCACTGTCTAATGTCCACCGCAGCAGCATGCTATTTGTCGCAAATATGGACGTTGGTAGGGTACACAGGAACTATGCCCACTCCACTCCAAATAAAAAGTAAACTTTTGTGATACCATGTAGCCTACACACAGGTCGGCACGCCCCTCAGGCCAATAAATTTTCAATTTTTCAATGGGGGCACGAGCCCTTACGCGCCCTACGACATGGAAAGTACCAATAAATACGTTTGTTTTTATAGCTTATTTAAAGCCAGGGGGGGTTGAAACAAAGGACAATTACTTAAGGGAGGCGTGGTAGAAAAAAGGTTAAAAACCATTGATACAGGCCATTTTTCTGAAACATCTTCATCAAAAAGGTCGTAGCACGGTTGACTGTTGACGTCATAAAACCACTGCTCAGAGGAACCCGCACTGGCTACGGCCGGCCCTGCAAACGAAAAAGAAATAAATAAAATGTGAAAGAATTATTTAAACTGTTGCAAAAGCTTGTGCTTTGATAACCCATTGTTTGTGTACACGTTATATACACCGCAAAGTTACGTTGCAAGTTTAGAAAGGATTTGCTTATTTTTAGAACTCGACAAAATTGAGACGAACGATTGATATCCCAACGATGTGGGAAAGATAAGCGTAAAAATAAGACTTAATTTCCAGGACTTTTTAACTTCTCGGCAAGGAAAACTAACTACTGTATCAAGAAACACTATCAACGCGCACTGATACAAAGCTCACAGACAATCAATATTGCCACGAAATAATTAACTTTTGCAAGCGGCTATCGAACGAAAGGTAATTGTTCACCCATATACATGCATAAATCAGAAAACTACTCGAATATCGTCAAATGTCTGCAAATGCAACAAGCCACGCCAGTAGGACTATCATAAGCACGCATTTATGAGTTGGATACAGTTTAAGCGATCAGAGGCTTCAATACTACTTCATCAGCATAGGCCAGCACTACGAGCAAACAAGTATTAAGCCAAGCGAAAGAAAACACATGAGCTAATTCAATATAAGACAATCTGTATGTGAAGTGATATTATAAGCTTCAATAGAAACACTCGGGAGGTGTGCGCAAAAAACAGTACTGAAGACCACACTATGTCAATCAAAATAAAAAAGGAGGGGTTGCCAAGCGATGTTGAGCTCATTGATCACTAAACGTTTGTACCTTTCCTCTTTGCAACAAAACTTTAATTTGGCGGTCGTGCAAGTTTTAATTTTTATGAACTCTACATCAAAAACATCAACGTCGACGTTTTGAAGAGTCAGATTAAAAGTTCGGCCCATTTCTCGACAATATTCGATGTTATGTCAATCAAAAGTTTGATACACTGTAAAGCAATATACTGTAGATTCATTTCTGAGCACTAGCCATTAGACAAGTAATCAACGCACGTGATGAAGAAGAGGTAACACAATATTTAAATCAGGGGTGTCCACCCTTTTTGAGTGAAAGACCACAACTGTTTGACAGGTTTGTTCGCGGGTCAAAGTTTTGTATCCCGATATGGTGGTGTTGCAATGAATGCTGAACTTCTAACCCTAGACACTAACAAATTGGCAAATAATGAAGTTAGAACAACATCCGTAGAAAACAACGTCCTTGTATGATGAGCGATGTGATTGCAACAAAACAGCTTATTTTTAATAGGCCAACGTTTAGCTCAACTATGTCCAACCCAAATGGCTTACTGAGCCAAAAATTATGTCACTATCTTAACCAGGGCCGCACATTGTGATCTTAGCAAACTAAATTTAGTTTAAGCTTATGTATTGAAAGCGTCGAATCCTAACTGCAATGGTAACAGACGTGACAAAGTGGCACTGAAGACGACCTGCATCAAAAATGTCAAATTCAAGATTATCAAAATAAGAACAGGTTGTCAGTATATAGGATAGGTACTTTTACTACAGCGAAAACCTGAACTGGGCCGCAAGCGGTCCGTGGGTTGGACATAGCTTGCCGTTGCCGTTATCCGAACTGAAGCAATGCATTAAAATAGTACTTGCGCTTGAAACAGTTCAGATGTACTTGAAGTGAGCTTCATCTTTCACGAATTGTACAAGCTAAGCTGTAGCGCAGCACATGTACGGAAGGTATCACAGGGCTAGTTCCTCGGTAGCACCGCAATTATTTTTTTCAAAACCTGATCTATTGCGACAGTTGGTGACGTAACATGGATCATTTGATATTTTCCCCATTCAACAATGACTGAGAAGACATTTTGATAGAAAAATGTCGCTTGGCTCGAATTTTATATCGGTATCGTGAAGTTTTACTTTTGGAGAAAATAATCTCGCGGGCCCCTCTGAAGGATTCAGCACACAACACGTAGTGGCCGGCGGGCCGCAGGTTAGACACCCCTGAGATGAAATATTTTTCAATTTTAATCAGAACGGCATTTATTGCTATGGCCAAATGCACAAAATAACAATAAGAATTTTCGCCAGAGGATAGGTTGGCTGAAAAAGCGAATCTAATTGAACGTGATACAAACCTATTTACACAAACTCTTTGAAACAACCGATTCAAACCACTGAAGCACGATTTTTTAGGGTTTTTAGGCATAAACAGAAAAAAGCACGCGAGTTCCACAAATATTCAATGAAATTAATGTCACCAAGCACAACATGTGACTCATGAATAGTATACGACAAACTGACTATTGTTTTCAGAATATACAAATCTACATTGAAACTGCTCGCAAAAATGTACGTTTACCATCAGCGTCGATAGCAACGCATAGTACACACACCAATCTGTTAAATAAAGGAAACTACGATGATGAAGAAACTTTCAAAGGCACGAGAAAACGCATTTCGTGCCGTGAATCTGCTTATTTGAAAATTTGCCTCAAAACGTTTTGAGAACTGAACCATGCTTTTTGAGCTCGTAAGCTCCAGGGAGGAGTTTTGCACAATGCCGCTTAAAACTTTCTTATTTATCAAGCAGTGTCCAGGGTTTCTAACGGAAGAGTGGACGACTGAGATGATTGCAGTCGCAAAGATACAAACACTTGCATTAAGTCCTCCGTGCAAGGCCTTTTCCAAGCCCTTTTGCGTTCGCGTGATTCTTTTCATAAATTCTTATCAAAATTTTGGGATGTTCAGATGCGGACCATGTTTCGTAGGTTAAACAAAGTGCTTGTCATCTCGTGATCAGAACCTACGGAATGCCTTGTATAAAAACAGCTTGTCGTTTCCAACACGAACTTTGAGTAGAATGTCATTAAGTCTAGAAAACCAAATTGCAAACGAATTGAAAGTTGAAGATTTAAATGTTTGGCACGGGGATTACGCAAACACTAAACCGACTTGAAGGAATTATTCAGCGTAAACCACGATACTGTACTCACAGCCAGTGCATGGGCGTCGGAAGGATTGTTTCCAGAGGGGGGCCAAAAGAGGATTTTCCCAAAATTTTTCTAGGAGGGGCCAAAAGTGGTAAAATTTGTTTTTTCCCAGTCGAAACTAAGAAAACAACCTTTTTTGCTGAAATTTTCAAAATCCAGGGGGCCAAGCCCCCGCCCCACTTCCGACGCTCATGAACCAGTGGTGTAACTGACGGGGCGACAGAGGGGCAAATCTCCCCCATGGCAAACTAAATGCATAAACTGGGCCCTCGCTTAGCTAAAATTTTGGTTTTTGGTTGATTGTTGTTTTCTGCGTTTTTCGGAGTATTTTCCGGTGATTTAGGGTTTTAGTATAGCTATTCACATCCGGATTCAACACGGTTTCTCATTTTTTTCTGAGTGTTGGCTAGCGGGCCCTTAAAGTGGTAAGCGGGCTCCTTTCAACTAAGTTTTGTTCCCCTGATTCAAACCTCTAGTTACGCCACTGCTCACAACGGATTTCTTTCTGGCATGATAAAAGTACCAAGTTCCTCACAAGATGTTTTCCAGGGTGTTTGTTGGAAAACGATGCAATGCTGATACGTGGAAAAGTTGGACAGTTGACCAGCATGTTAAATATTGAATCCAGCTTTGCTTACTTTCACGGGTATGCTTCTTTACTTGGCTAGGATCCCCCTGCACTGGTAGGTAACGAAAAACTGGTGAAAATTTTGCTGGTATTGCTTCTGCTCTGAAATATTCCAACAGGCTTCTGGTGGCAGATAAAAATCAGCGAAAAACTATGACTGTTCGAACAACTCATCGTAACTTCTCAAAGCACAAATATTTTCGAAGTTTTAAATTTATCTAAACTATCATTACTTAAGAAAGTAACTGTCTAGAATGCTTCACGGTCAATTGCAGGAACACAGCCAACCGCCACCACAGGTTTGCAAAAAATTTACCGCCGCGTTTCGTAAAAAATGAGTACCTGCCAACAGCAGTCGCTGGATTTGTTAACCAATTCGTAGAATTACTCTTGGGAGCTATTTCATTAAGGTGCAATCTAGGTCTTTGACATTCGCAGTCTTCTCTTAGGGTCGAATGCATCAAAGCGGATCAGATGGGAGTTTAGGCTCAGCGGCGAATCAACAAAGAATCATGGGGATTTTCGTATGCAGAAACCGATTTTGCTGATCAACAGCCAGTTTTGAGCGCCTGTTGAACCTATGATTTTAATCCAGGCAAGGGGTAGGTTTTAGCCAGGATCTGGGCACGGAATCTGTTCAGAAATGCAGCGAAGTGACAGCATTGAACAATTATTTAGTTGCAAAAACTGACTGCTGTGAAAATAGAAGTTTTTGGCTCACTTATATCTTCTTGATTTGAAAAAATATTTATCAGTAGCACACTTACGTGGCTGGTCAAGCAAACTGTAGCCTACTGACCAGAAAAACAGTGTGGCCACTAGTTCCCTGTTTAACATAAGCTTGGGCAGAACATCAGTAGCGCCTGGAGTAGTTGGTGTAATTGTAGGCCTATATCAGACTGGAGTTGTTTGTGAATGCAATACTGAAAAATGTTTATGAGACTATGGGACAATTCAAACAAAATTTCAATGTGGCTCATGCATAATAAACATGTTTAGGTTATGACTGTTCATCAAACACCAAGCTGTACCAGAGTTTACAAGGATTTCTGTATCAAAAATCAGACCTGGGCACAACCGACATATAAGTATGGCTGCTTTCTTTCAAAAATGGTGCACAGGGAAGCTATACTTGCCGTGGTGCACAACTAAGATACGAACAATCAAAACAGAAACACCCTTTGGTTTTTATGTAGCAGTTGTAACAACAAAGTAGGCTAGTGTCAGGACGCACACACTTGTTATGCTGCCTTAAACAGTGCTTTCTTTTCAAACCTGATTATCACTGTTTTTCAACAGATATTATACAACAGCATTCAAACAAAAATGACTGCAAATTGTAAACGTTCTCCCAAATTTATTTCATCTGAAAAATATTTTTCATGTTTTTCCACATTGACTTTAACTGATCATCACTTCGACAGACATGAGTAGATTGAGAATTAAAAATTTCAGTTAAATCCTTCCAAGCTTTTTGCTTATCACATACAGATTGAGCACCAGCTTTTTTACATTTAATCACTGATTTGAATTTCTAAAATATAGTAAGGAACAGTTCGTTTTCAGATGCAATAAAGTTGGGAGAACGTTTTCATTTTTGTTTGAATTCTGCTGTCTAATATCTGTTGAAAAACAGTGATAATCAGGTTTGAAAAGACAGCACTGTTTTAGGCAGCATAACAAGTGTGTGCATCCTGAGACTAGCCTAGTTTATTGTTAGAACTGCTAACAACAAAAGGGTGTTTCTGTTTTGATTTTTAATTTCTTAGTTGTGTACCACCATCACGGCAAGTATAGCTTACCTGTGCACGATTTTTGAAAGAAAGCAGCCATACATATATGTCGGTTGTGCCCAGGTCTGATTTTTGGTACAGAAATCCTTGTAAACTCTGGTACAGCTTGGTGTTTGATGAACAGTCATAGCCTAAACATGTTTGTTATGCATGAGCCACCACTGAAATTTTGTTTGAATTGTCCCATAGTCTCAAACACTTTTCAGTACTGCATTCACAAACAACTTATCTCATGCTGATCAGTCTGGTGTAGGCCTAGGCGTAATAGCCGCGTAGAAATGCTTTTCAGTGAAACGCATCACCACTTTAAGCGCACTACCAAGTTTAAAACTAAACTAACTTTAGAATGTGTCTCAAGACTAGTTTCAGCATAGGCAGCAATGCTCATGCAAAATCTGGTACTTTCCAAACAATGTGACAGCTGAATTTTCACCCAAAGAACATCCAAAAATGTTGACCATTGCTCAGAAAAATTTTCGTTGCTAGGATTGAGCGTTGGATCAACTGATTCATGAAGGAAAATCGTTGGTGCATGCGAACTGTGATGGGCGGACAAGATCAGTCGTCGTCCGATCAAGTGAACTGCAATTTGATCTGAGCTGGTGCTCAGCTGTGCGCCGTTGGTGGATTCGACCCTTGAAGTGCCACAAGATGGTTGTTTCGTTTCGCCAAGAGTGAATTGGTTCTGTTGGAAGAATTAGCTACCCGCAGTTTGACGAGCATTACCCAGGGCCGCGACGGGGACGCTTCTTCCTTAGCCCTGACCCCCAAGGTGCAGAGGAGCAAATGATCATTTTGGTTGTTTAGAGTCAACAATACTGCTTTTTGAAAAAGATTGCTTTTTAGACGCAAGTATTTTAGTTTTTCTTGTAATTCACCAAATTAGTATCGGACCGCGCTGTAGAAACGTCGGTTCATGAATGACTTTCGTCGTGCTTTATTGAATGTATACATCTATATGTCGTTTTATTCTATATATACACCCGTGTGTTTTATCTCTTATTGGGTATCGGGGTTATTCATACAGCACTACAAAGCACAAAGTCAAGTAAAGCTGCAGGAATAGATGGAATTTTTTCTAACATGCTCAAACACTTCGGAAAGCAAGCAATCGCCTGGCTGGCACAGCGCTCTACTAACGTCATCAACGAAGCGAAATACCCAAAATCTTGGAAGTTGGCAAAAGTCATAGCAATACAAAAACCTTAGAAACCAGCAAACGACCCAGCTAGCTACAGGCCAATCTCTCTCCTATGCTGCACTTTTAACCTCTTCGAACGCATCATCCTGAACAGAACCACACCGTGAAGAGCAAATACCAATGGAATAAGCAGGTTTTCGAAAACAAAGAAACACAACCGAATATGTGCTACCTGTCACCATCTACGTTGAAGCTGGTTTTGAAATGAAAAAGAGAACTGGCGCGGCCTTCATTGGTTTCTCAGCAGCATGTGGCACCGTTTGGCAACAAGGGCTCAGGCTTAAGCTCGCCCAGATATTCAAATGCAAGAAAACTTTGCGCATGACCGGAACAAGACGGTTCTATATTTGTCTCGGCGACGACACCGGCAAAACTTTCACACTCAAGAATGGTGTACAGCAGGGCTCTTTTATGGCACCAACTCTGTTCAACGTCTACCTAAGAGAAATGCCTGAAACAAAATCTTTGAAATTTGGTTATGCAGATGACTGGGCTCTGCTCCACCAATCGAAGGTCTTACAAAAATTAGAAACCGTCCTGTCTACCGATCTACCAACACTCAAAAGCTACTTTGATCAATGGTACCTAAGACAGAATACCACCAAGAGCTCCATCTGGACAACCCCCCAAGCTAACCAGATCTTAGAAGACAACATTGACAACAAGCCTTTCCAAGATGAACCTTACCCCAAGTACCTGGGCGTCACATTGGACCGCACCTTAACCCTACAGACACACCTCAGCAATGTATCCAAGAAACTTAACTCAAGCACTGCTCTTATCCGCAAGCTTGCAGCTACAAAATGGGACGCAAACAAATCAGTCCTGAAAGTTTCTGTTTTGGCCTTGTGTTACTCCGGGGCCGTGTACTGTGCTCCTATTTGGGAGCGCAGCGCCGACGCTAATTCGGTGGACATTCAGCCACGTACAGCTATGCGCATCATCTCAGGAGCATTAAAAGTGACCCAAGTACAGTGGCTCCCAACAGTGGGCGCTATTGCTCCACCACACCTGAGACGGAAAGCTGCAACATCCATCATGCACCAACGCATTGAAAGCATGAACGAGAATATTCAACTGAAAAAGACAGTAGCTCACGCACCCACCACAGCAAGGCTGAAATCACGGTGACCTTCCTACAATTCTGAAAAACAATTCGACATTAGCTCCGCATGGCTGGAATACTGGAAGAACAACCCACCAACCGGTGGAGACATCATTGAAAATTATACAGTACCTTTTTCAGGATTCCACTCTGCAACCAGGCGCCAGTAATTGGTAACAACCAACCGTCTAAGAGCAAAGCAGGCCAAGACTTCCATGGGGAGCAAACCAGAACCAAGGTGCCTATACTGCAATGCATCGAAGCAAACAGTTGACCACCTTGTCCTGACCTGCCGTGTCACCCATACACGCGGTGGCTATCACACAATCCAAGAATGCGACGAAGACTTTCAAGACTGGTTGAAAGATGCCAACGCAAATGTCTAACGGGTGTTATGCGATGCTTCTACCCAGGCGTTTTTAAGGTTTGACCTTGGCGACAGCTGGACCATTTTACGAAACCGTAACTATTTTACCTAAATACAGGAATGATGGTAAAGCCAGGTTCTACTTTATTTTGAGAGACCGTTGATGAAAGTTGAGAGCGCGGAATGGTCTCTCAAAACACCTTAAAAAACACTGTGCACACGTTTGCATAGAAACAAGCTTACGTGCAAATTCCACGAGGTTTCAAATTCATCGTGGATGAATCCACAATTACTAATTTGCTCTAACCAACAATTAACGAAACGTTTCCGAACAAACTCAGGCGTGCTGATTGCTTTTACTCATGGTCAATTATAGTTACGCGTCTTTGCTTTTTCAAGGGACTTGAAATCATCGAAAAACATGCAGAAAGATCGGCATGTAAAATTTTGAGAGCTTACAGACTTCCTGTATTTTGTAACCCCTGTGACTTCAATTCTACCCATGCAGATAAATAATGATGCTTATTATGGCCAACAAGATCTGTTTGAAAAAAAACATCTTAAACATGTTTTGTTTTCCTTAAACATGGTTTAACTGACCAAAAGAGCAAAGAACACATCCAGCTTTACAACCATCCGCTAAGCTACGGGAAAAATTCAACAGTCATCACCCAATGTGAGGAAGCTATCAACACAAAGAAGAGGTATCACTTGGGATCCTGGAATCCAGATTATGTTTTGCTTGGTCCTGTTAAAAACTTGCTTGCTACCAATTCTACTCCACTTGGTGCAAACTGGAACTGCAGCTATGATTGAGAAATCCAGATAACAAAATCAGCCCCTTACCAGCAATAGCCAACGCAGCAAGTGTCCACGGTTATTAAAATAAAAGCTAGCCCCTAGAGAAAACTGACCTAAAATAGTACAGTGACTTAGTTGATCGCGCAGAACCAACTAGAGTTAACTTCTTTCCAATCGAGAAAAATATAGCGCGCTTGTTCTCTTCTAACGTCGGTGAAGAAAAGATGCGGGCGAAACGTTAAAAATGATTTGTTTTTGAAATGACATTTCTTAGGTTTAAACCATGAGATGAGCAGCAGCTAACCTAAATTTAACATACGATCCAATTGATCAATCTGAACATCCCTAAGGCCGAAGAAAGAAGAGGCACCAGCTTGGCACGGCGTTCAAGTTACGACATGTACGTGCGGATCGCTTTTTCAATTTTCATTCTGCAGATAGGACATTTCCTCAGAGCTCCCGCACAAATCTCACAGCAGCACAGATGGCCGCACGGAACGAAAACAATGTCGGCTGGTTTGTCTAAGCATATTTTGCATTTGCGTTCTTCCTGCAGTTCTTTGATTTTCGCCTCCATCGATGGAGTGATTTCTAGAACAAATACAGCGCGAGTTATTGCAACAAACACACAACTGCGATGCAACGCTGCATTATGCACCGTTCACTTGCAATTGGGCTGCATTTCCGTCCAAAACATTCGCACTGATCATGCAGTAGTAATCCGTGTGTGTTATGCAATATGCAAGTTAGCTATTTAAGTAGATAAAAAGTTTGTTAGATGGGAGGCTTCTGGTCAATGCAGCCGCCTGTTGGGGAGTTCAGGAAGCGCTTGGTTCAGCCTTGATTAAAAGTATTCGTCAGTTTAACTTCTTTGTTTGATTTATCGAGAAATCAATAGATATCCATCAGGAAAGTCAAGGCTCAGGCGTAAAAATTCTTATAAAAAAAGCTGTGGCAGAACTGGAGTGTGCGCAGGGTTTTATCGTGACCCTGCGCTTACGTCCTACTGCCAAACAGCGTTGATTAGCTTCATTTAACAACGAAGAGTCATGCAAAGCTGACCATTAGGAACAGTCGATCTGTCTCCGGAAACCCAGTAATTTTTTCCCTGGATAGGCTATTTCGGGACGTTTGATTACAAATTACGATTGTTGAATGGAACAGTGCCTCAGTTAAGCAGGCAGCATTACGTTTAGCCAACTGAAGATGTAAGTGTTATCATCCTTCGCAAAAAAACACAAAGTTTTCATCACCTATTGACCCCAGACCCTACAGTCTGAAACGTCAACAAAACACCATAGATTTGAAAATAGTATATAACTATATTTTGGCATAAGATATTGCAGAAGGCCGAGACATTAATGCCGATTGTTTCCATTTCTTAGATAACAGACGGATCGCAACGCACTGCAAAAAAACTAATTTCGTGGCGGTACCAAGTATGTTCTAATTTTTCTTTAAAAAGTGTGTCCATAGACGTATACAAGTTGCCTTTTCGAACCTCAAAATCACTGAAAATTTAAGCAAAAATTTTTATGTAAAAATGAAATTTTTGTTATTAGAGCAGAATTGCCAAAATGTTGGCCAGAGATCTGAGGATGACAAGGGCCGCTGCACCGTACTGCGAACCCCACAAAAATCACGAGGCCCTTATCGTTCGGGGAATATCGCAAAACTACAAAAAAGCAGTCAATTTATGATGAGCACTTGTAAACCTCAAGACATTCAAACTATAATTGAAGCCTTCGAATAAAAAAAATTAACACTTCAAAAACTTTCAACAAAATGATGAGCGAGAGTCTGGTCAAATTCGCGTCTCTTCGCACGTCAGGGAGTTAGGGGGTCGCCTGTGATAAAACAAAAACCTGAGTTGATAAAAAGAACATTTTAAAAATGCGCAATACTTCTTTAATCTGCAGAAAGATCACAGAAAATTTCGATAAATTTTCATTGAAAAAAGGTAAAGACCTAAAATTCTGAACCGATATATCACCCAGCACAGCCGGTGTTTATGAAAAAAAGTTGTTAAATTTTTGTCTTCGAACAGGAAATCGGTCTCCTGGTTTCGCCTTTGATGAAAAATTATACTAAGGCCGAACAGCACACTACATAGCTAGAATAAGCCTCACCTTCAGTTTCCATTGGATTTTCAACGCTATTCTGCCGGGATTCCAAAAGACCTACGGAAAATGAATCAGTTACGTTTTCCATCTTACTACGAACATACTCGAAGAGCAAAACTTCCAAAATTTTTGATGAAGCAGCAACGCACAGATTGAAAAATCACCTTTTTCTGGCTGTAAATCGTAGTAGTTGCAGCTGACGCTGTGATAAAATGTAGCAGAGGCATTTTTCACAAGACAGGAAGATAACGACAGCCGGGCATTCGACGTTTGCCTAACTTGTGCGTAACAACTGGGCATGTTTAAATCACTGGTTTATAAGCATTAATATGATTTTTGTTGACATATACTCTTTTCAAATAATGTTTGTACTGTTTGTTTAGGAAAAACTGCCGTGCAACTGATACATGGCTGCAACCTATGGATACGAGAGGTTTTCAAAAGCAAAGCCAAAATAATTCAGTGAAACTTCCGGTAGTGCATCACGCATCTCAGCTTTCGCAGCTACTGATACACTGCAGAAAATCAACAACTGAAGCGTTGATTGTTTTCTTGTAGAAAAAAGTAATTTGACCGACCGGGAATCGAACCCAACCTGCCACCCTTGGTGGCACGTGCTCAACCAACTGTACCATTTCGCCGTTTTTCCACATTTAGTCAATAATTCTTGCAAACCTTATCCCGGGTTAATTGCAGGAAGCAACTTTGACTTTTATGTGAATGGCTCTGGCATACCAGGCTTCAAACGCAGTGTACGCCAAACCAAAACGTTACTAAGGTTCGCAACTGCTCGCTTTGCGAATCTTGACAAGATTTCACGAGTAGGTAGCAGCCGTTGGCTTTTGACATTTTGTAATTCGTAATCACTGTATTTACACCCGCTGACATCTGACATTTCGTAATTACTACATAACATTCCGACCTCTATTTGGTGTCCCCAGATGCTGTGCCCGGTGGTAAGACGCTCTCCTTGCACCCCCAAGTTACGCCACTGCAAAAGATCAACAGTTCTTTTTTGAAAGAAAGCCTTTTTTAAAGTTATTGCTGCTTTTCATGAATTGAAAAGTTTGTGCAAAATCTTCAAATGGGCTTGGATTCAGGAGGGACATTGTAATAATTGTCGGGGTTTCTTGCACAAAACAACAGTCTATGGCAGGGGTCGGGAACCTATGACTCGCGAGCCAGATGTGGCTCTTTTGATGACGGCATCTGGCTCGCTATATATTTTCTTAACAAGATCGTTACGAATGAAACTGTCTGTAATTTTCCATCTACCAGACTGCAAAGCCATCAGCAACACCATGCAGCACCAGAAGTGGCATTAACTGTAAGAAACATGTTATTAAAGATAAAATTCAGACATTTACCATTGTTTAAAATTGTTGATTTTGCTTAAAAATGCACACGTTAGTTAGTAGGATTGTTGCATTAAGTGATGAAAAATATCATATGGCTCTCACGGAAATACAATTAAAAATATGTAGGTTTCATGGCTCCCTTAGCCAAAAAGGTTCCCGACCCCTGGTCTAGGGTAAAGTGATGGTTAACTTCACAGGTCTCAATGTAGCATACCAATTTAAGTTGCAGTCAGGGTTTTTTTAAGGTTTGGCTTAAGGGAACACCAAGAACTTTTATGAGGCCGCTATTTTTAGAAAAACGTACAAAATAATTTCCAAACGTATTGTTTGTTACAGTATTGACAGTCACAGTGCACAATTAGTACTACTGTATTTACAAAAATTTCAACACACATTTTTCAATTTCAACTTCATTATACAGCTGTTGTTCGTCAGTGAAGGCATCGGTTTCTGACTCGTCATCTGCAGATTCTAGGGTCTTTAGTGCTCGATGTGTCACTCTCCTTTATTAATTGCTTTTATCCATTTCAATCAAAATTTTATGAGCAATCTCAAGAGCGCCCTAATCATTGAGCTGCTCTGAACCCAGTCTCGTCGCCATGGGGGCTTTGGTGCGGTTAGCCCCCAAACAAAGCTCCCATCCCCCCAAATTGAAATATAAAATACTATAATTCAGTGGGGCTTTTGCCAATTTTTAGAATGTCAAGCCCCACTGCACAAACGTAAATCCCCTCTATTGAAGACTTTCTGGACCGTTCATTGAAACATTTGTGAGAGCATTCAGAGTTACATCAAACAACCGGTTTTGTTGCTTGGTTTTTACACGGTACAGAGTTGAAAATCTTTGCTCTGGCCAGGTTGTGGCAAGTGGAATGGACAGCACATTGCAGTAATATTGGTTGTGTCGTCGATCATACTAGCCCAGCATGGGCTCTGCTTGACATCAGAAATAATGCGATACTCAAATATTCCGAGATCAGCACGATAAACTCGGTTACTGCCACAGAATTGTTATGGTGGTGTTCACAAAGCCGATCATTATGGCCAATGCGGTCAATCACGGTTTGCAAGGAAGCTATTTTTCGATTCGCTATCGCTTCTTTCAAAACCCAGTAGGGCTACATCAGATGTACGTGCTCAGCTAACGTGTTAACTTTGTGTGAAATGCGATCCTGATGAATAGCATGAAATAGTGAAATGCGTTGAGTTTTTTCCAGGCTATTGACTTTTTAGAGTTAATCAGAGCTGAGATGATTATCCAGGCGGTATGAGCCCGAGCCTGACGGGCTCGGAAGTGTAAATATTACCATTCCTCCCTCGGCCGGTGGTAACTGCTGGATGCTTTGAGCATAGCAAACACATCATTCAGCATGCAGAGTGAACACATTCATTTGTGGGGACTCATCAAAACCTTTCAGCTTAATCCATGATTGAAAAGTCTGATTGTTAGATGCTTATGACTGACTGTTAGCTGAAACTGACGATGCTTTTGAGATTCTAACAGTTGAATGCTGTACTTCCTGCACAACAGAATCGAAAGAACCTTTGCATTCACTGCTGCTGG